>Ga0193732_1000044_pt1 | contig 29728 bp, 27 predicted proteins | sample U1s1metaG_FD_145077 | JGI IMG/M metagenome (GOLD analysis project Ga0193732, IMG submission 145077) | Soil microbial communities from a riparian zone of the East river system, Colorado, United States - U1s1 | ecosystem: Environmental > Terrestrial > Soil > Riparian zone | place: USA: East River...
CGCGTCCTTAAGCTTTGGGTTTAGGTCGACAATTTTCGCTCTCTTCTTTTCGTCGCTGGGTAAGACTATCCGGTCCGGAGAGTGCATAAATCTATGAAAAGGAGTATCCGCGTCCGGCGTCTTGTCCTCGGGAATAGGCGGGTATTCGGCGGCGACGGATTCCACAGGTTGAGAGCTCAAGGGTCCGCGATGTTTCGGTGGCGGGGTCTCAGCTTTTGGACCTGCGGGAACCTTGGCCGGCTGGTCTTTGCCTTCATCGAAGTCCTGAGCGAGGAGAAACTTTCCGCTGCCGGGCTCCTCGACAAAAACAGCGCCTTCGTTGTACGCCTGCGCATACTTAATGTAATAAGCCAGCGCCGCATTCCGCGAAGCGGTCTTCGGGGCTAACCCACGTTGGATTGTGTAAACAAAATCGGCCGCTGCGATTCCTTCACCGTTCGAGAAGCGCCCGTTATGACGCAGATGAAAAGTGATTTCAGAAAAGTCCTTGTTAACTTCCCAGCGTTCAGCGAGCGCAGGGATCGGCGCAGTTGTCTTGGGATCGTACTCGACCAGTCCTTCATAAAGCGCCATGTAGATGCGCGCTTCAGGTTGACCGTCCGAGATTGCCGGGTCGAGGGTCTCAGGTTCCGAGCCCGGGACATAACGCATGATGTTGTCGCGCGGTGGGTCAGTCTTGCCGAAGAAGATCCGGTTGCTGGCAGAGGCAGCGCAACCCGCACTGATGAGGCTGACCGCAAGCAGCAGCGCGGCGGCGAAGCATGACGGATGGCCGGTCATGAATTCGATCCACCGGTGAACCTGCTCTCTGGGTTTACTCAAAGTTTGCACGGCGTTTCAAAGTAGCACGCGTCCGCGGCGCGAGCAATATGTTTTGTAGCATAGACTTCAGTCTGAGGATCCTATGATCCGGTCACAGACTGAAGTCTATGCTACCTAAAGCGACAAACTAAAGTTTGTCGGACAGGACACTCAATTGTCGAAAGACTGCTTCCGTTTGCGTGCGCGCGCTTTCGAAACCTTCGGAAGTGTCGATCAGGAAATCGGCGTGCTTGATCTTCTCTTCCTGGGACATCTGTGCCGCGATTCTCCTCTCAGCCTCCTGCGGCGAAAGGCCGTCGCGTGAAATCAGACGCTCTAATTGCACCTCAGGCCGGCAATGAACCACGATCAGTTTATCAAAGCGACGATAGCCGCCGGACTCGATCATCAACGCAGCATCAACAACCGCGATGCCGCGGGAGTCTTCCGTTTCCCACCGCCGAATTTGATCGTCCTGCGCGGTTATAATGAAAGGATGCAGGATCGAATTCAGAAGCCGGCGCTTCTCTTCGTCGGAAAAAACAATCGCTCCCAACCTGGCCCGATCCAAAGCGCCATCTTCCCGCAGGATTTCGCTTCCAAACGCTCCTAACACCGCGTTTAGACCGGGTGTGCCCGGAGCCACTACTTCCCGTGCGGTTGCGTCGGCGTCTAAGATTCGGCAGCCCAGCTGAGCCAGCACGCCGAGCACGAAAGATTTTCCAACCGCAATTGATCCGGTAAGACCGACCTTCAGCATAGTTGAGAGTTCAAGCTTTAGCTTGCAGAGCACAACCCGCAAGGTTGAAGTCTAAACATTCCTGCGCCACTTTGCCGCTTGTAATGTATTTCGCATCAGCATCGCCACCGTCAGCAAGCCGACACCGCCAGGCACTGGTGTGCGCTGGCCCGCGACCAAATCTGCTTCCGCCGGATGTACGTCACCGACCAGGGTGTAGCCATGTTTTTCTATCGCTTCAATTCTCTTCCCGGCTTCGCCGCCAAAAAGATTTCGCGCTTCATTTGCGTCCGTGATCTTATTCACCCCCACGTCGATCACTACGGCGTCTGGCTTGATGTAATCGCCACGAATGAAAGCCGGGCGGCCGATGGCAGCGACGAGGATGTCGGCCTGTCGGGTAACGGCCGGAAGATCGCGCGTCCTTGAATGGCAGATAGTCACCGTGGCATGCCTCTGCAATAACAGACTGGCCACCGGCCTGCCGACGATTTGGCTGCGGCCAACCACGCAGGCGTTCGCGCCGGCGATTTCGATGTGGTTGCGATCCAGCAATTCAATGATTCCCGCCGGCGTGCAGGGAACGAATCGCGGCCGGCCCATAGCCAGCAGACCTACGTTCAGGGGATTAAACGCATCCACGTCTTTCGCCGGATCGACTGCTTCAAGGATCGCGGCCTCGTCGATCTGTTTTGGCAACGGCAACTGAATCAAAATCCCGTCAACATCTTCATGTTGATTCAAACGGGCGATGACAGTAAGCAAGTCCGCGGTGTTCGTCGCTGCCGGCAGGGTTAGCTGGGCCGATTCAATTCCGACCTCGGCACAAGCGCGAACTTTGTTCCGCACGTAAACTGCGGAGGCGTCATCCTCACCGACCAGAACGGCGGCCAGCCGGGGTTTGACGCCACGCTCAGTCAACAGCCGGCGCACTTCCACTGCAACTTCCTGCTTGATCTGATCAGCGGTGATGCGACCGTCAAGAACCTGCGCGCGTCTTTGTTCAGTGGAAACCATTGACGGTAATCGTAACATGTAACGCAAGCGGTTAGCTTGCGCTTTCAGATTGGGTGATGAGGCAGCTTGCCTGTTGCCTTCTCATTAGCACCGTGGCTTTAGCCCGGTGGATTTGGTGTGCGGCACAACCTGAAACGTTTAGACGGTTTCAGTTTCTTCGCGTCCCTGGTACACCGGGCTGAAGCCACGGTGCTAATGAGAAAGTCACGGGCATCTACAGAGTTAGCGAAATGAGCTCAACTTGAGCTGGCCACTCTAACCGTCTAATCTGTTCCTTAATTCAAATTCAACCCGATTGCTATTGCTCGAAACATGACCAAAGCCCAATCACACTTCGCTTCTTGTCTTCTGCTCTTACTCTCGATCGTGGTAATCCCGTCAGCTTGTCGCCCTCGGCGCTCGGCCAACGAGAAGCGTTACCCACTAAAAGGAAAAGTCGTGGCCGTGGACAAAACCGATCGCACCGCGACGATCGCGCACGAAGACATCGTCGGATACATGCCGGCGATGACCATGCCCTTTAAGATCAAGAATGATGCCGATCTGGAAATGGTAAAGCCCGGCGATCAGGTGACCGGAACGCTGGTCGTCGACGACCTGTCCTCCTGGGTCGAGATTACCGCGATCATCGAAGGCGGGCCCCCCGTTTCACAGACCGTGGATGTACCGGGCGAACCAAAACCTGGCACCGAGGTGCCTGACTTTGGCCTCATCAATCAGGATGGCAAACGAATTCATCTGGCACAGTATCGTGGCAAGACGCTCCTGCTGACTTTCGTCTATACCCGTTGTCCTCAACCCGATCAGTGCACCTTGATGAGTCACAACTTCGCCGCGATCGATCAGGCTTTGCAGAAACAGCCCGAGACTTACGATAGAACGCACCTGCTTACGATCAGTTTCGATCCGGACTATGATACGCCGAAAGTGCTCCGCAGTTACGGCGCATCCCATACGGAGCGCTATTCAGATGAAACTTTTCAGCACTGGGAGTTTGCGACCGGTTCGAAGGACGAAGTGAAAGGCATCGCGCAGTTTTTTGGGCTGCGTTACTATCACGACACTGAGTCGAATGATGAGCAGGTCATCCACTCTATGCGGACAGCAATCGTCGGTTCTGATGGGAAGATTGTTAAGTTGTATCGCGGAAACGAGTGGAAGCCGGAAGAGGTTCTGGGTGACTTGAAAACGCTGCTCGCTTCGAAGTAAGCAGGTGTTAGAGTACCAACTTTAGTTGGGCAGTTACTCAACAAAAACCCGACTGAAGTCGGTACTCTGAACGCTTGTTATTACTGTTCGATCACCAAATCTGACAGCGTTTATCCGGCGGCCTCACCATCGCATCACCTTCCTTGCACGCAAACGCAGAAGCAAACGTCGTCATATTCGAGAGCGGACCGTTGACGCGGAAACGTCCCAACGGATGCGGATCGGTTGCAGTTCTTAAACGCGCCGCCTCGGGTCGAATGTTTTGCGCCCACACCTGCGCCCAGCCGAGAAAGAAACGCTGCTCCGAGGTAAAACCGTTGATGTCCTTCGGCTTCGGTTTTCCCTGCAGAGACTTCTGATACGCCGCGTACGCTACCGTCAGTCCCCCGAGATCGGCCACGGATTCGCCCACAACCAGTGGCCCCTTCTGATGCAGTCCCGGCTCGACTTCATAAGAGTCGAACTGCTGGACGACGCAATTTGTGCGGGCGGTGAATTTCTTATAGTCATCCGGCGTCCACCACATGACGAGGTTGCCGTTAGCGTCGAACCGCGCGCCTTGATCGTCAAAGCCGTGGGTCATCTCATGTCCGATGACGGCGCCGATGCCGCCGTAGTTGAACGCATCGTCGGCTTTGGGATCGTAGAACGGTGGCTGCAAAATTCCGGCGGGAAAGACAATCTCGTTGAATTGCGGATTGTAGTAAGCGTTGACTGTCGGCGGCGACATGCCCCACTCAGTGCGGTCTACGGGCTTGCCGATCTTGACCAGATTGCGCCTAAAATCGAATTCGCCCGCCGAGACTGCGTTGTTGTAGTAGGGGCCCCGGCTGACTTGCAGCGCTTCATAGTCACGCCATTTGTCCGGATAGCCAATCTTGCGCACGTATGCTTCGAGTTTCCCAATCGCCTTCTGTCGCGTTTCCTGGCTCATCCAACTGAGCGTCGTGAGATCCTCGCGCAAAGCCGCGACCAGGTTCGCGACCATCATGCGCGCTCGCTCTTTCGCTTGAGGAGTAAACGTCTTAGACACATAGAGCTGTCCCAAAGCTTCGCCCAGAGCGCGGTCGGTGCTCGCGACACAACGCTTCCAACGCGGCAACATCTCAGTAGTTCCCTGCAGAAACTTACCGTTGAAGTTGAAGCTCTCCTGGACAAATTTGGAAGAGAGTGTGTTTGAGGCGGCATTGACGACATGCCATCGCAGATATGTCTTCCAATCGTCGAGGGGCGTGCTGGTCAGAAGTTTGTCGGCCGCCTTGAAGAAATCAGGCTGACCCACATTGACCTTGCCAATCTCAGGCAAACCGATGCCGCGAAAGTAGCGGCCCCAGTCAAAGTCGGGTGTCATTTCAAGCAACTGGGTCTTAATCATCGGATGATAATTTGCCTCGGGGTTGCGTCGCTGCACGCGGGTCAATGACTTCTCTGCGAGTTTTGTCTCGACGTTCATTACGGTTGCTGCTTCAGCGGCCGCGCGCTCTGGCAAGTCGCCCATCAACTCAAACGTACGCGCCACATGCTTAACGTATTCTTCGCGGGTCGCCTTCGACTTAGCATCATCATTCGTGTAGTAATCTCGATCGGGCAGACCCAATCCACCCTGTACAACCTGCGCGATAATCTGGGTCGAGTCTTTGAAGTCCTGACTGGCGCCAAAACCAAAGACCGCCGGGATGCGGTGCGCATGCAGCCGGGCGATTTCGTCTTCCAGGCCTAGTAGATCTGTGATTTGAGCAATCCGCTGGAGTTCGGGCTCGAGTGGTTTGATTCCTTCTACCTCGATCTTTTGCTCGTCCATGCACGAGCCGTAGAAATCCGCGATCCTTTGCTCGTTGCTGTTGGCGAACTTCTTCTTCATTGCCAGGCCATCAAGAATTCCGTGCAGGACATTCTGGTTCTGTTCCTCGAGCAGTTCGAAACGCCCCCAACGGGAATAAGCCGCCGGGATTGGGTTCTTATCGATCCACCCACCATTAGCGAAACGATTGAAATCCTGACAGGCGCTCGCACTGCGATCGATACTTGACAAATCAAAACCGGCTATGACGGATTTTTGCGGAGTGTCGGCGAATACTTCGACCGAATCGGCCGCGGCGAAAGCAGCGCGGCTTTGCCGGACAGTTGTGAAAGTCAAGGCGATCACGGACAAGGAGAGGACGAATAAGAACGCACGGCGGCAGAACAGACTCATAGCAGGAACCTCCTCCGGAACTCTGGAATATTTTTAAGAGGGAACGCGCGGAATCTTAAAACTTCTGAGTTGAAAAGGCAAAAGCGGCTTGTGATTCAGTGTGGAGATCCGAGAGGTTGGTCCTGCGGACGGAGTTCTAAGAGAGGATGCGGCGCTCAAGCACGCCGAGCCGCTTATCGTGAAGTCCAAGGTCACCGCGAGCGTCGTAGAGATCGCGTATGAAGAGGTTAAACTTTTCGTCCAGCTTCTCGATTTGAGCACGGACGGCTTCCCAGATTGGCCGAGTTTCCTTGAGTCGGGCGTCGACTCTCTCCTCCAGCGACGTCAGGCGTTGAACCATTGCAACGAAGTGTTTTGCCATCGCCATCTGTTGGGTGCGAACTTCAGCAACTTCGCTGCGTAGGCCATCAACCTCGCTCCGAACGCTACCGACTTCGCTGTGGACTTCGCCGCGGAGTACGCCAACTTCGCTGCGAAGCGCAGCAAATTCAGCCATTACGCGTTGCTCGAAGGGACTCCCTCCCGGCAATTCTTTTGTGGGATCTTCGCTCACTGGGGCCATCGTAACACGTTGACGAAAAAGATCAACGTAACGATTTTTGCAAGCAGGGATTGTTAACTTTTGAGTTTTTTGATTTCTTCGGTGAGCACGGGTAGCGCCTCAAACAAGTCGCCGACAATGCCATAATCGGCGATATCAAAGATGGGAGCCTCAGGATCCTTGTTGATGGCGACAATCGTCTTCGAGTTCTTCATGCCCACCAGATGCTGAATCGCCCCGGAGATTCCCAGGGCGATATAAAGCTTCGGCGCGACCGTCTGTCCCGACGATCCGATCTGACGATCGATGGGCAGCCACTCGGCGTCGCAAATCGGACGAGAAGCAGCCAGGTCGCCACCCAAAACTTCGGCGAGCTTCTCAGCCAGGGCGATGTTGTCTTTGTTCTTGATGCCGCGGCCAACAGCAACGATCACATCTGCTTTACTTAGGTCGACTGCCTGCTTCACTTCCTGAAATGGCGCTTCCGGTTTCATGCGCACCTCGCCAACCTCGACCTGCATAGGCTCGACTGGTGCGCCGCCGCCCTTCGTTGCCTGATCAGGGCGGAATGCACCAGACTGAAACGTGACGAACAAAGGCGCCTCAGCATCGGAGGTGACATCGGCGTCGAGCTTGCCGAGGAAGATGCGACGAGTGAACGTCACCTTGCCGGCCTCAACATTCATCCGAATGCAGTCGCTGATCATTCCCTTCCCAAAACGCGCGGCTAGCTTGGGGCCGAAGTCGCGCACCAGGTAAGTGTGCGACATGACGACGTACTGTGGATCAGCAGCGCGCACTACCTGCTCCATCGCGGTGGCGTAAGCGTCGGGTGTGTAATCGGCAAGCTTCAGGTGATCGATGTAGAGCACTTTTGCGAGGTCATAACCCGCGATGTCCTGGGCCAATGATTGATTTCCTGAGCCGAGCACAACTGCCATGATGCTTTGGCCGGTTTCGCCGCCGAGCTTCTGGGCGGCCGCGATCGCTTCCAGGGAAGTCTTATTCAGCGCCCCTGATTTGTGCTCGATGAAAACTAAAATGCCGCTGCTCATGATTTGCTTTTCTTTGTGGCACAGACTTTAGTCTGTGATTTCCCTTGTCCCGATCACAGACTGAAGTCTGTGCCACTTCCTTAGATCACTCGCGCCTCTGTCCGCAGTTTCTCGGCCAGCTCGACCGCACCTTTCTTCGCGTCGCCGCCGCCGAGGAACTGGGTTTGTTTCGACTTCTGCGGCAGATAAACCTTTTCAATGCGCTGGTGTGACGGGCGATTCACAATCTCGGCATTGGGCGCGACTTCCTTAATCTCTTTTTTCTTTGCAGCCATGATGCCCTTCAGGGTCGCATAGCGAATCTGGCTGATACCTGACTGAATCGTCAGCAGCGCGGGCAGCGGCATCGTGTACCACTGATACCAGCCGCTTTCCAGTTCGCGTTTGACGCGCAGCTCATCACCGGTGGCATCAATCTCGATTACGATGGTCGCGTGCGGCAAGCCGAGTATCTCGGCGAGAATTACGCCCGTTTGGCCATAACCATAGTCATCTGATTGCAGGCCCGTCATGATTAAGTCGGCTCGCTCTTCGCGAATCGCATCAGCCAAAACACTGGCCGCGGCGAACGGTGAAAGGTGGCCGACATTGTCACCGACGACATGGATTGCGCGATCCGCTCCGCGCGCGAGAGCGTCCTTGATCACGCTCTTGGCGCGTTGCGCACCCATGGAACAGACGACAACCTCGCCCCCAACTTTCTCTTTGATGCGCAGGGCTTCTTCCAGGGCGTAGCCATCCGACTCGCTTACTTCAAACGACAGATCGGCTTCTTCAATCCAGGTTGAATCTTTGTTGATTCGCAGAATCGCGTCTTTGTTGGCGACCTGCTTCATGAGAACAAGTATCTTCATGGCTAAGTAGTGATGGTGTACTTTGAGCTTAGTACTTTGTTCCTTGACCTCTTAACAAAGGCCGAGCCCGGGACTCGAAAATTCGAAGCCCAAAGTACAAAGAATAAAGTTCATTCCGACTCTTCGTATCTCTTGAACAACAACGCCGCGTTCGTGCCGCCGAATCCGAAACTGTTTGAGAGCGCATACTGCACGTGTGCTTCGCGAGCCTGGTTGGGAACATAGTCGAGATCGCATTCCGGATCGGGAGTAACGTAATTAATCGTCGGCAAAAGCATGTTGCGGTGAATAGAAAGCACTGAGAAGACGCCCTCGACCCCGCCCGCGGCGCCCAGCAAATGGCCGGTCATCGATTTCGTCGAACTGATCGCCACTTTATAAGCGTGCTCGCCGAACGTCTTCTTGATCGCCATCGTTTCAAATTTGTCGTTGTAAGGCGTGGACGTTCCGTGCGCGTTGATATAGCCCACTTCTTCCGGCTGCACGTTGGCGTCCTTGAGGGCCTTTTGCATGACCCGGACCGCGCCCGATCCGCTGGCGTCCGGCATGGTGATGTGAAATGCGTCGCCGCTCATACCATAACCAACCACTTCGGCATAAATCTGCGCGTCACGACGGCGCGCGAATTCCAACTCTTCCAGAATCAGGATGCCCGCTCCTTCGCCGATGACAAAGCCGTCGCGCGTCAACTCAAAAGGCCTGGAGGCATGAACCGGATCGTCATTTCGCGTCGAAAGCGCGCGCAGTGCGGCAAACCCGGCGACGCTCATCGGAGTAATCGCCGACTCAGCGCCACCGCAAATCATCGCATCGGCGTCGCCACGTTGAATGATTTTGAAGCTGTCACCGATGGCGTGGGCCCCGGCTGAACACGCGGTGGCCGTGGCTGAATTAGGGCCCTTGGCGTTGTGGCGGATCGAAACTTGTCCGGAAGCGAGGTTGACGATTGCCGACGGAATAAAGAAAGGCGAAACCCGGCTGGGGCCGTCTTTCAAGAGCTTTTCATGCTCCCGTTCAATGGCCCAAAAATCTCCGATGCCGCTGCTGATGTAAGTACCGACGTTCTCGGCAACATCGTCGGTGATCTTCAGCCCACTACCCCGGACCGCCTCGTCTGAAGCCGCGACCGCGTAGTGAATGAAGGCACCCATCTTGCGGGCTTCCTTCTTTTCGATGTAGTCGAGCGGATTGAAATTCTTTACTTCGCAGGCGAACCTGGCGGCAAACCTGGCAGCATCGAACCTTTTGATGTAGTCCGCGCCACTTTGGCCTTCCAGCAGCGCAGCCCAGGTGGTCTCGACTGAGTTGCCCACAGGCGTAACCAGACCGAGACCGGTGACGACGACGCGACGATTCAAAATCAGGACTCCTTCCGTGATCGATAGGAACAAGTGGGCAAACCCGGGCCGTTTGCTCGGGCCGCCATCACCAGTTACCGATCACTTCGCCTTGTGCTGATCGATGTAAGTGTACGCGTCGCGCACGCTCTGAATCTTTTCCGCGTCCTCGTCCGGAATTTCGATGCCGAATTCTTCCTCGAAACGCATTACCAACTCGACCGTATCGAGCGAGTCGGCGCCGAGGTCATCGATGAACCGGGCATTGGGCGTAACTTCGTTTTCGTCGACGCCAAGCTCGTCCACGATAATCTGTTTTACTTTTTGCTCAATCTCTGGATCGGGCATTCGTTTTTGCTCCTCTTTGTAATGTCCGACAAACTTCAGTTTGTCGATGTTAGTTGTGTCACAGCCTTTCGGTCTGTGATCCTACAGTTCACGGACAGACTAAAGTCTGTGCCACGCTGACGACAAACCCAACGTTTGCCGGACCAGCTCTACCCGAAAACCACGTCGCGAGTAGCGCACAGACTAACCTTGTCCTCGACGTTCACGCAACGCAGGTTGCGATCAATCTGGCGCACCAGCCCACTTAAAACTTTTCCGGGTCCAATCTCAACCAAGGTTTGTACACCCTGACTGATCAAAAATTCAACTGACTGAAGCCAACGAACCGGCTGTGATACCTGACGCACCAGCGCATCGCGGGCTTCAGCCCCAAAGTTAATGGCCTTCGCGTCCACGTTGGTGATGATTGGTATCGCGAGGTCCTTGAACGGAATCCCCTGCAAATCGACCGCCAGACGCTCCTGGGCCGGCTGCATCAGAGCGCAATGAAATGGCGCGCTTACGTTCAACTTCATCGCTCGCCTGGCGCCGCGTTCCTGCAAAAGTCCAATCGCCCGATCTATCGCCGCGGTGTCGCCGGCGATGACTACCTGGCCGGGAGAGTTGATGTTAGCTGCGCTGCACACCTGGCCCTGCGCCGCATCTTCACAAGCAGTCATGACTACATCCAGCTCTGCGCCGAGAATTGCGGCCATCGCGCCCACGCCTACCGGCACGGCCTCCTGCATGTAACGTCCGCGCGCCCGCACTGTCTTAACCGCATCCGTCAACGAAAGCGCGCCGGCGGCAACCAGGGCCGAATACTCGCCCAGGCTGTGACCGGCAACAAAGTCAGCCTTCGGAAACCCTTCGGCTTCCAGGGCCCGCAATGCCGCGATCGAAACGGTCAGGATGGCGGGTTGCGTATTCTCAGTCAACTGCAACTGATCTGCTGGGCCATTGAAACAGAGTTCGGAGAGCGCAAAGCCCAACGCCGTGTCCGCTTCTTCAAAGATCTGCCTGGCCGCCGGAAAGTTGTCGGCCAAATCTTTTCCCATGCCCGCATGCTGCGAGCCCTGGCCGGGAAATAAAAAAGCTATAGGTCCAATAGGTCGCATAGGTCCTATGTCTTTTTCATCACCAGCGCATCACGACGCCGCCCCACGTCACGCCACCGCCAAACGAAGCCAACAGCACCACGTCACCCTTCTGAACTCGGCCCGATTCTACGCACTCATCGAGTCCGATCGGAATCGAGGCTGACGATGTATTGCCGTGCATCGCAATATTCGAATACACCATTGCTTCATCGACGTTCAGTTTACTGGCAACTGCATCCGTAATGCGTTGATTGGCCTGATGTGGAATGAACAGCTTGACGTCTTCGGTTGTTAAGCCCGCATCCTGCAGGACCTCGCGCGAAATATCAGTCATCGATCGCACTGCTACCTTGAACAACTCATTTCCCTTCATCTTGAAGAAATGATCGCCGCGCGCAATGGTCTCAGCAGTAAACCCGCCCTTGGTGCCCCCGCCGGGCGCGTACAATTGTTCTTCGTAACGACCGTCCGAGCGAATTTTCGCGGCCAGAATTCCCCGGTCACTTTCCACCGCGCCCAGAACGGCGGCGCCGGCGCCATCCCCAAACAGCACGCAGGTCGAGCGGTCGGTGTAATCCACGTAGCGAGTCAGTATCTCAGCCCCGATCACCAGGCAATACTTTGATTGCCCGCACCGTATCATCGCGTCGGCCAGGGACAGCCCGTAGAGAAAACCGGAACAGGCCGCGACGACATCCATGGCCGCGGCGTTGTTTGCGCCCAATTCAGCCTGAATCAGACAGGCCGTCGACGGTAGGATTTGATCCGGGGTTACCGTGGCGCAAAGTATCAGATCGATCTCAGTAGGATCGATGCCTGCGCGCTCGATAGCCTCGCGCGATGCTCGCACGGCAAATTGCGAGGTGTATTCATCGGGGCCGGCTTTCCGCCGCTGCTTGATTCCGGTCCGCGTCGTTATCCACTCATCCGAAGTGTCGACGATCCGCTCCAGGTCGGCATTTGTCAGAATACCTTCCGGATAGGAATGGCCCGTGCCAAGAATGCCCGAATTGATTTTCGACATTCAATACTCTCGTTCAAAAAATGCGGTTTAGAGGGCAGGACCTGGCCTGCCGCACGCCGCACAAGTGCGGCGCCTAAACGGCGTGCTTACCTAATGGTCAGGCAGCTTGCTCGACGTGAACTATTTCGCGGCCTTTGTAATAGCCGCATTTAGGACAGACGCGATGCTGCATCCGTGGTTCCTGACAATTTGGACAGGCGACGGTTTGCGGCGTCCGCAGCGCATCGTGCGCCCGGCGCTTGCCGCGACGCGATTTTGAGTGACGACGTTTTGGATTTGGCATGATTACTCCACAATCTTAGTTTCAGATTTCAAATCTCACATTTCAAATTTGAAATCCACGTTCTTCGTACTTTGTACTTTGAGCTTCGTACTTTGAAACTGCCAATCAGGTCTGAGCCGTATTCAAAGTACAAAGCACAAAGAACCAGGTACGAAACTACATTTGCAACTCTTTCAGTTTCTCCCAGCGTGAATCGACTCCATCGTTCTCACACTGGCAATCGCTCAAGTTTCTATCGATTCCGCACACCGGACATAGTCCTTTGCAATCCTCGCGACACAACACATTAACAGGTAAAGCCAGAAGTAGCTCTTCGCGCACCAGATCGTCCAGTTCTATTCCCTCACCGTCGAAGACCGCGAGGTTCAAATCTTCGGCCTGCAACTCGTGCTGCTCTTCGGCGGCCCAACTGACTGTGCGAACGAACCTTTCGTTGAATTCCGTGGTAATCGGTAATTCAACCGGTCGCAAGCAACGACCGCACACCGCCTCGAGTTTCGTGTGCAGCTTGCCCTGAAGCTCAACTTCTTTCCCAGCCCGGCGGATTCGCCCGCGAACCTCAGCCGGCCCAACCAGTCTGACTTCCGCGTCTTCGAGCGGCAGCTCGTTAGCTTCGTAAACCTGCGCGAACTTACCGCCTTGTTTTTCCAACTTGTCCAGTTCGATCCGCATCACAGAGCCCTCCGGATCGCACAGCCTACGTCAGGGGGTGAAGCACAAAGTCGCTGATTATAGCCGGGCATCGTGCACTTTCAAAGCGTAGCCGCGCCGCGGCTCTCGGCTTAACCGCCGGCGCTGGCCTTTCGCTTGGCCTTCCGCGTCTTCTTCGGGGAAATCGTCGAAGCGGAGGATTCCGGGGATTTTTCGTCCAGCTTGGCACATTCTGCGCGCCACATGGATTCCAGCCGATCATTATCCACGACGCCGCATTCGTTCAGCATTTCAACCAGGCTCTTCACCAAAGCATGATTCGTGTAAGCCGTTTCGGACTGTCGCAACAGTAACTTCAATCCCTGTTCCAGCCGCTCTGCCAGACGCTCCAGCGTGTTCTCCAGAATCGTCAGGCGTTCCAACAGATGCTCTTCGTTTGGCGTCGTGTCGATAGGGCCAACGCGCATTGACGGAGGTTGCACCACCAGCATCAGTCTGGTGCCGCAACGCTGACAGAACTCCTGCCCGAGCGGGTTTGCTGCTCGACATTTCTGGCAAAAATGCAGGATGGCGCGTTGTTGCATTTGCTTTAGTGGCACAGACTTCAGTCTGTGATTCCATCTCCGAGATCACAGACTAAAGTCTATGCCACATCAATACTCATAGAATCCCCGGCCACTCTTCTTTCCCAACCATCCCGCATCCACATAGCGTTTCAGCAGCGGGCACGGCCGGTATTTTGAATCGCCAAATCCATCATGTAACACGTTCATGATCGCAAGGCAAACGTCGAGGCCGATGAAATCCGCAAGCGCGAGCGGCCCCATCGGATGATTCATGCCGAGTTTCATAATGCCGTCGATGCTCTCGCGTGACGCGACACCCTCATACAACGCAAAGATCGCCTCATTAATCATCGGCATCAAGACCCGATTTGAAACAAAACCCGGAGAGTCCTGACAGTCCAGCGGAATCTTGCCAAGCCGCTCCGTCAGCAAACGTACTTCGTCGTAGGTCGCTTCCGAGGTCGCCGCACCACGAATAATCTCGACCAGCTTCATCACCGGCACCGGATTCATGAAGTGCATGCCGATGACTCTCTCCGGCCGCTGCGTCACCCCGCCGAGTTTGGTAATCGAAATCGACGAAGTGTTCGAAGCCAGAATCGCATCCGGCCTGGCCACTTGATCGAGTGACTTGAAAATCTCGGTCTTGACGGCGAGATCTTCTGTGGCCGCTTCCACCACTATGAATGCGTCACGCAAGCCCTCGGTATCGGTGGTGGTTCTTATACGCTCGATAATCGTTCCCTTTTCGTCCGGGCTGAGTCGCTGCTTGTCGACATCGCGCTGCAGGCTCTTATCAATAGCCTTCATCCCACGCGTCAGAAACTCTTCGGCGACGTCGCGCATGACAACGGCGAAACCAGCACGCGCTGCCACCTGAGCAATGCCCGCACCCATTGTTCCCGATCCAACTACGCCGAATATCTCACTCATAATTTTGTGGCATAGACTCCAGTCTGTGGTTCTGTTCTTCGTCTCACAGACTAAAGAAGGTCTGAAGAAGTATTTTCGACGCGTAGCGTCGTTGTGAATTTAGCCTGGCCTTTCAAGGCCGGGGAAATGTCAACGAGGTATTCGTGTCGCGTCGCGACGCCTGAAATGCCGGGAGTTCAATCGTCGCTACGCGACGAGGCCGGCCCACAACCTAATCCCGGCGTTGAAACGCCGGGCTAAACTCATACCGACGCTACGCGTCGAAGGCACTTGCTCGGAGATACTCACTTCAATCGATCAGCCCAGTTCATCAACGGCTGCGCGCCTTTCAGAGCACCCTGCAAGTCGTCCTCGCTGGCCGTCGCTGACTGGCCGCCATAAATCCTTGCTCCGCCTTCGCTGCGAAAAAACTTGATCGTATAGATCCCGAGCGCGGTGCCGACTGGGATATTAATTAACGAGACCACCGCAAGCGAGAGACCCAACGGCTTGGCCCATCGTCTTCGGTTCTTCAAGGCATAGCCGACCGCCAGCGGCAGTAAACCTACTACAAAAAGTAGGACGACAAAGATCAGAACTCCCAGAGCGATCCAGAAAGTTGAGATCGAATTCGGTCCGAGAGCGGCAAGCTTAACCACGACGATCAGCAGCAGCAGACCTGCGAGCGTCAGCCCATGCATCGCACCGTAGATGAAATACAGCGTCGCCAGAGTCTTGTTGTGCTCGTCCGCGGTCATCGCACGTCATCGCCAGTCAGGCGGCTTCGCCGGTGGAAAGTATTCATGCGCCTTCTCTTGATTGATGCGAGCCCCATCCGCGGGTTGTTGAGAGAGTAACGACTTTGCCGGTTGATCGTAAAGAAGGCGCCCCGGCTCACCGAATGCAAACCAGAACGAGTAAATCCCGACCGCGGTGCCGACCGGAATTTGCGTGGCCGCAAAGACTCCCGCAACTATGCTCGCAGTCTTAGCCCACCTCTTTTTCTTCAGCAACGCGTACGCCGCAATCATTGAGGGAATGGACCAAATAAGCGTGAATGCCACCATAAAGACAGCCATCCCGACGAAGAAAGCCGGCGGCGGCGGGTTACCTGGCCGTGTTGGCGGCAGCGCGCTAAACATTACGATCATCATGATGCCAATGAAGGCGCCCATCAATGAGTGGAGTACCGCATAGGCAAGATGCGCAAAACCCAAATATTTGTTGTGCTGGTCTGGTGTCATAAATATTAGCGCTCCACGGCCATTGCCACCGCATTGCCGCCGCCGAGACAAAGCGCCGCGATGCCCCGGTGTACGTTACGTCGCTTCATCTCATAAAGCATCGTAGTAAGAATTCGCGACCCGGACTGCCCGATCGCGTGACCCAGAGCCACCGCGCCGCCATTGACGTTAATCTTCTCCGGATCGAGATTGAGTTCCCGAGTGATGGCCACGGCCTGGACCGCGAAGGCTTCATTCAATTCGATCAGATCGACATCACCCAGCGACCATCCGGTCTTTTTCAAAAGCTTCTTGATCGCCTCAACCGGCGCCATCATGACCAGCTTTGGTTCGATACCCGACGTAGCTTGCCCGACGATTCTGGCCATAGGTTCAACGCCGAGCGACTCTGCCCGCTCCGTCGAAGTAACGACCACTGCTGACGCTCCATCGTTCACGCCGGGCGCGTTTCCCGCCGTCACGGTGCCACCCTGTTTGAAGGCCGGTTTTAATTTGCCCAGCGATTCAAGCGAAGTGTCTTCTCTCACCGTTTCGTCAGTATCGAAAATTACCGGCGGACCTTTCCTTTGCTCAATCTCAACCGGCACGATCTCATCTCCGAACTTTCCTGACTTGATGGCTGCACTCGCCTTGCGATGAGAGTTGAGTGCGTACTCGTCCTGCTCTTCACGCGACACGTGAAAGCGTTCTGATACCACTTCTCCGGTACACCCCATGTGCTGATCGTCAAACGCGCACCAGAGTCCGTCATTGATAACTGTATCGACGAGCGTGCCGTTGCCCAGCCGGTAACCTTCGCGCGCTTTCGGAATCAGGTAGGGCGCGTTCGACATCGATTCCATGCCGCCCGCGACGACGATTTCCGTGTCGCCCAGTTGCACTCCCTGCGCGGCCATCATGATTGCTTTCAATCCCGAGCCGCAGACCTTGTTCACCGTCACGGCCGACACTGTGTTCGGCAGCCCGCCATGCAGCGCTGCCTGCCGCGCGGGATTCTGTCCGAGCCCCGCTTGAATTACACAGCCCATGATCACTTCATCGACGTCCTCGGGACTGACGCCGGCCCGCCTGACTGCTTCGCGCACCACGATTGCGCCGAGCTCGGTCGCTTTGAAGCCTTTAAGCGCGCCGAGAAACTTCCCCACCGGCGTCCGCACTGCGCTAACGATTACTGCTTCTTTGATGTCTGACATTTTTCTTCATTGCTCGCTCACCAAGATGATTTAGCATGACTGCTAATTCCAAAGAGTGTCAAGCGAGTTGGATGTGTCAGAAGCCCGTCAGGGAGGGCTGGATTGGTGAGAAGCCCTTGCTGACGCGCGGGCTTCTGACACTCTCGATCAACGATCATGACCAATCAACAGCAAACGCTCCCGCCTGGGATCGCGAATCATATTCAAACTCAACCCACCGTGCCCGAACGTCTCCGCTTGCGCGAGTATCCTCAAGCGCGGATCTCGCACCAGGAGATCTGAGTACTCACTCTCCCGAATCACCGCGACGGATTCCGAATCGGTCTCAAGATTGGCCAGCAATCTTTCGTTCCCGGAATCGCCGTTCAAGCGTTCAACTTTGTGCGGAGCAGGAAGGTTGAAGGCGAGACAGTTGGCCCAGTCACTCGCCGCTTGAGAAGTGTACAGAGCCTTTCCCGCTGGCACGCCGGCGGCGAGCCGCGTCGCCGGCAGATAACTCACAAACGCAGGCATCAGAGTCCATTGCATTGTCAGGAACGTCAACCACATCGTTGCGGCAATTACGAACGTCGCTTGCCATGTCTTTCGCTCTGCGATCAAGCCGACCACCACTCCAAGCCCGACAACAGTAATAACAACCGGGAGAAATCGCAGCGGCGTTACGACCGAAAGAACTGCCGCGGCTTTGATTGAAAGCGAAGCAACGATCACGATCATCACCGCGCTGAGGATCAGTAATGCTTCTACCAGGCGTCGCCCAAAGCGCGGCAGCTCTTCAGCATTCGCAATCACCGGCCCAATTATCAACGCGGCCGCGGGCATCGCCGGCAAAAGGTAGTAATCAAGCTTGAAGCTGGAAAGCGAAAACAAAACAATCGCGCCGCCGAGCCACAGACACAACAGACGCGCCGCATTCGATGTCTTACTACGGCTGCGCCAAATAGACCAGAGTGCTACAAAGATAAAAATCGACCACGGCGCAAAGTCACTAAAGAACGCCCCCAACTCGAACCAGACTGGCCGGCCAGATGCTCCGTAGACTTGACCCGTGAAGCGCTGCAGGTTCTCACCGAAAAAGAAAAAGCGGAGCGGCCCTGCACCTCTCCGCGCATACACCAACAGAAAATAGGGCGCAGCGATCAGCACGAAGAGAACCAAGCCGGGGAACAAGCGAAGCTTTTTCATGTCCAGGTAATTTCGTCTGAATCCCATCTCGACACCGATTGGCACCGCCACTAACGCAATAGCTACCGGCCCTTTAGCCAGGACACCCAAAGCAAGTGCAACATAGCCGAGCAAGACAAATGACCTGGATCGAGATTCATGATCGCTCAGGGCGGAGATAAAACAAGCGAGCGACCCGGTGACGCACAGCGTGAGCAACATGTCGCTCATCGCCAGGCGCGCAAAACTGAGAAAGAGAAGACTCGCAGCCAGCATTGCGACAGAGAGCAAGCCCGCGTTCTTTCCGTTAAGCCAAACTCCCAGCGAGTACACAATCGTGAGCACCAGCAGCGCCGCCAATACCGACGGAAGCCTGGCCGAGCCGTAGTTCACGCCAAACAACTTCAAAGAGATCCCGACGACCCAATAGGTAAGCGGCGGCTTATTCAGCGGGAATTCATCCGGCGCATGCGGCAACAGCCAATCGCCCTGCTCGATCATCAAACGCGAGCCCAGCGCAAAGTAACTCTCCGCCCGCACAAATTCTTTGTAGATCCAAATGTCGCTAAGAAACGCCACCGCCGCGAACGCGAGCACGATGAAGAAGGCGCGATGTTGTTTTGATCGGGTCACAGAATCATTCAGCGGTTAGGTCACGCTTAGGCATCGGTAACGTAGTTTCTTTGCCTGAGGTTGAATCCGTCAAGCAATGCCATGAAGTCAGCACCACCTGCGTGAGCGGGTGGATCAAACGAGCAACCCGCTGATTGAAGAATGAACCCACCCGCTCACGCAGGTGGTACTGACCTCATTACGCCGAACGAATCAGCACTCAACATCAACCCTAATTGAAAACCCTTACATGCGGGTGTTAGACTCGGCGCTTGAAATTCAACCCCTTAATCATTCTGGCTCAACCGGACTAAATAAACATGCAGGCACTCATTCTGGCAGGAGGAAAAGGCACACGGCTGCGTCCTCTTACCGTATACACGCCGAAACCGATCGTCCCGATTTGCAATCGGCCTTTCCTGCTTTACCAAATCGATACGCTGCGTCGCGCGGGTGTTACCGACATCACCCTCTCGCTCTCTTATCAGCCCGAAAAGATCGAACAACAACTCGGTGACGGGTCGAATTTTGGCGTCAAGCTAAAATACACGGTCGAGCCACAGCCGATGGGAACAGCGGGCGCTTACAAGTTTGCGGAGGATCTAATTCGCGAACCAACCGTGGTTTTCAACGGCGACATTCTAACTGACCTCGATCTGAAAACCGTCATTCGCCAGCACAAAGAACGCAAAGCAGTTGCGACCATTGTGCTGACTCCGGTTGAAGACGCGAGCGCGTACGGGGTCGTCGAAACCGGAGCTGATGGCCGCGTCCGCCGCTTTCTGGAAAAGCCAAAGCCTGACGAAACCTCTTGCAAGAACATCAACGCCGGCACTTATGTGCTCGATCCGCAGGTGCTCGATCTGATCCCGCACGGCGAAAATCATTCGTTCGAGTACGGCTTGTTTCCCAAGTTACTGGAGAAGGGCGAGCCATTCTTTGCGCACATTCCCCAGCGAACATACTGGATGGACATCGGCACGCCCGCGCGGTACCTCCAGGCCCATCACGATCTGTTGGCCAATCGTGTTTCGCGGATTCATATCAAGGACCGTCGCGGCAAGTTCGACTCGGCCACGCATTCAGAGGTCGACGAGCTGTCCGTGATCGCCGATGAGTGCACGCTTAAGCCGGGTGTAGAAATAATCAACTCAGTCCTGGGCAAGGGTTGTTACATTGAAGAGCGCGTGCGGATTGAAAACTCGGTCATCTGGAGTCACACGCGCGTAGGTACTCTGGCGCAAGTAAAGAACGCGATCATCGGGCGTGGCTGTCATGTCGGTCGATCCACGATCGTCGGTCCGGGCACTGTGTTGGGAGACAAGACCTCCCTGACCGATTACACGAGAACATGTTAAAGGAAGGGAAGGACAAGAACCGTGAACTGGGACATCTTTCGCGCGTACGACATCCGAGGCGTCTATCCAAACGATCTCGACGAGGAAGCCTACTATCGGATCGCCAAGGCCTACACCTATCTGTTTCACCCGACGACGATAGTGGTCGGGCGGGATGCGCGCGTCACGTCGGCGCAGTTGGCGGAGAGTCTGATAAACGGCTTTGTCGATGCCGGCGTTGACGTCATAGACATCGGCGGCATCACCACGGACATGCTTTACTTCGCCGTGGGCGCCTACGATTACTCAGGTGGCATTGTAGTTTCTGCTTCTCACAATCCGAAAGAATATAACGGCGCGAAGATGGTCCGGGAGAAAGCGGCAGCCATTTCATCCGACACGGGTCTGTTTGATATTCGCGATGCTCTGAAAGCCGGCAAAGACAAAGACGTAAGGTCGGATAAGAAAGGCACAGTCAAAGAGAGAGATGTCCTGGATGACTACTTGAAGCACGTACTCAGTTTTATCGACACCAGTGTGATCAAGCCGTTCAAGTTTGTCGGTAATGCGAACTTTGGCTACGTATGTTTTCCGGCTTCCGCTCTGGTGAAGAAGTTGGGACTGAATCTGATCCCGCTGAATTTTGTCCCGGACGGCACGTTCCCTAAGGGTCCGCCCGATCCAATGCTCCCTGAGAATCGCATTGAAACCGAGAGACTGACGAAGAGTTCGGGCGCCAGCTTCGGAGTGGCCTGGGACGCGGACGCCGACCGCTGCATGTTTGTTGACGAGACTGGCGAATTCATTTCCGGTGCTTACACTACAGCTTTGCTCGCGGACATCCTTTTGACGAAAGCAGGCAACGACAACGCGATCATTTTCGACCCGCGCGTGATTTGGCCGGCTCTGAAGGTTTGCGAACAGCACGGCGCGCGGGCAATCATCTCCAAAGGCGGCCATGCTTTCATGAAGGAGCGTATGCGTAAAGAGAACGCGATCTTCGCCGGCGAGATGAGTGGCCATTATTACTTTCGCGAAAACTTTTACGCCGACAATGGGATCATTCCGTTCCTGCTGTTGATGGAGCATCTCTCAAAGAGCGACAAACCATTTTCCGAAATCATGCGGCCCTACATGGAAGGCCATTTCATGTCGGGCGAATTGAACTATCGAGTCAAGGACATTCAGAAAGTGATTGCCGGAGTCAAACAGCGGTTCGCCAAAGACGGTAACGAAGATTTCACCGACGGTTATTCGCTGGAAACCAATGACTGGCGCTTCAACATACGTCCGTCAAACACCGAACCACTGCTGCGCCTGAACATCGAAGCGCGCCAGCCGGGGTTGGTCGAGAAGATCCGGAGTGAGACCGAAGAGATCATTGGTTCGAAACCTAAGTAGACACAGACTTGATTAAGCCTCCCTTTGCGCCTTAGCGCCTTTGCGTGATTCTGTTCTTAGATAGATCGGGAAGTCGCGCAAAGGCGCTAAGGCGCAAAGCCAGTATCTTTTCCTTCCCCACGGCACACTCTTTGCCAAATCAAATCTACTGTAAGCAACGAGGCTCTTGAAACAGAGCCTCGACGGGCCCTCAAGACTCAAAACGAGGAGGACTAAGTCATGGGATTGATCCTGTTAATAATTCTAATTATTTTGCTTTTGGGCGCGGCGCCGGCTTGGCCGTACAGCCGGAACTGGGGCTATGGACCGAGCGGCGGATTGGGTTTGCTGCTCGTGATCGTGATCATTCTGTTGCTGCTCAGAGTGTTCTAACCTGAGACGATTTCTCTCTTTTTGAGAATTCAAAGCGTGCAGAGCGAACTCACTCCCTCTCCCTTTTGGGATAGGGTTGGGGAGAGGGCTTGCTTGTCCTACCTAAACCTGATTCGACATCTTTCTCTCGCAGTCAAATACCACCTTTCACATGGCCGAGTTGACTCGGATGTAAACTTAACGACAAACTTCTTCGCATGCCAGAGCTGCCTGAAGTCGAGCACGTCGTGCGCGCCCTGCGCTCAGTTGTCGTGGGCCGTCGCATCGTGGCGAGCGAGATTAGACTTCCAAAACTAATTGCTCCCGCTTCACCTTCTTTATTCAAACGCAAGCTGAACGGTTCGACAATTACCGGCGTCTCGCGTCGGGGGAAATACATTCTGATCGAGCTTAATAAGAACGGGGCTCTCCCTGACGGTCGGGCTTCTGACGCGCGAGCGCGCGAGAGTCAGAGGCCCGCGCGTCAGCAAGGGCTTGTCTTAGCCGTACATCTCCGCATGACCGGCAAGTTCGTCTCTCTGTCCCCTGACGACCTATTGCCGAAACACGCCCACGCAGTTTTCTATCTCGACAATGATCGGCGTCTGGTCTTCTGCGATCAGCGACAGTTCGGGGTGATGAAGTTGGTAACACCAACGCGTCTGAGTAAGACGAAAGGAATCAGTGAGCTTGCGCCCGAGCCTTTCGGTGAAGATTTCAGTTCGGCTTATCTGAAAGAAACCCTGGCCCGTTCACGCCGCACACTGAAAACGTTGCTGTTGGATCAAACGAGGGTCCTCGGTCTGGGAAACATCTACGCCGCTGAAGCCCTGTTCCGCGCGGGAGTAAATCCATTCAAGACCGCCGCGACACTTTCAACCCGCCGAGTCGAACGTTTGCATCAGGCGATTCTCGACGTCCTTACCGAAGCCATCTCAGACAGCTCAACGTCCCGAGTCAACCTGGAACATTCAAACGGCTTTTCTTACGGCGAGGCGTTCGAACGATTCTGGCAGGTATACGAACGCGAAGGTGAGCCTTGCGTTAAGTGCGGCGCGCGCATTCGGCGGATTGCGCACGGTGGCAGATCGACTTACTGGTGTCCCAAATGTCAGCGAAGATAGACGCGCGTCTTGGGTTTCATCTCTAAAGGACTCAATCTACGTCTTGATTCGCCACAGGCCGACTAGGACGACTTTCGGCCCGGGACCACAAGGTCTTTTTTTAGGCCCAATCCTCGCCTGCCCCTATTTGACGGTCATCCCAAAAACTAAGAAGACCATGTTCGCTGAGTACGCCAAGCTGAGACGTCAGTCCTTCCAGACTTCATCCTTGTGGCTATAGCTGATAAAGACGGTGGGTTTAGTGGGCTTAGTCATAGGCAGTGCCCCTCTGGGTTAGGATGACAGAAGGGTAAATCAACTTTACATTCTTGTCACTACAAATTCCCCAGAATAAAATCCGTCATCATCTGCTGCATGTGCTTCACCAAAACCGGATCGGTGACGCCGTGCCGAGACTTGGGATAGAGCATCAACTGCACCTGCTTCCCTGACTTCTGCAGTTCATAGAGAAACTGAATCGTGTTCGCCATGTGCACGTTGTCGTCGATGGCGCCATGAATCAGGAGCAGCTTTCCGTGCAGGTCTTTTGCGAAATTAACAGGTGAGCTCTTCCTGTAACCTTCCGGGTTGTTCTGCGGCGTCTGCATATAGCGCTCGGTGTAGATCGAATCATAGTTGCGAAAGTCTGACACCGTGCCGCCGGCAATACCGACCTTGAATGTCTGGCTGTGCGTTAACGCGTAGCTCGTCATGAACCCCCCGTAACTCCAGCCCCAAAGACCTATCCGCGAGCCATCCACGTAAGGCTGGCCTTTCAACCATGCATATCCGTCCTCTAGATCGCGTAACTCAAGTTCACCAAAGTTCTTGTAAAGCGGCCACGCAGAGTTCACGCCCTTGTTGCTGGCCGTCCGGTTGTCGCAGATCCAGATGATGTAGCCCTTCTGCGCCAGCATCTGATGCCACATGTAACGCGTGCCGCCCCAGGCGTTACGCACCGATTGCGACTGCGGACCGCTATAGGTATAAGACCAGACAGGATATTTTTTCGACTCGTCAAAGTCGGGCGGCTTGATCATCATCGCTTCCATCGTGAAGCCGTCGCGTGTCTTCACGTTCACGAACTCGACCTTGCCCAGCTTGTATTGCTTCAAGGCGTCGACTTTGTTCTCGTCAATCGCGCGCACGAGCTTGCCCGCCGAGTCGTACAGCTTCACTTGCGTCGGCGTGTTCACGTCGTTCCATGAATCGATAAAGTGAGTGGCCGTTGAATTGAACGATGCGCGATGATTCCCTTCCATCATCGTAAGCCGGTTAAGACCCGAGCCGTCGAGTTTGATCGAGTATTCGTGATTCGCGATGAAGCTGTGCTCGCTGCTGCTGAAGTAAACTGTTCCCTTCCCTTCGTCGATCTCTTCAAGAGAGCGCACGTCCCAGTCGCCGTTGGTGACTTGCTTGATCAGCTTGCCGTCAGCGCCGTAATGATAGATGTGCCGCCAGCCACTGCGATCGCTGAGCCAAAGAAACGAACCGTCTTTCAGATAACGTAAACCTTCATCGACGACCTCGACCCACGCCTTTGTGGTTTCGCGAAATATGGTCGACGACTTGCCGTCGTCAGGATTGGCGGAATTCAGATCCAGGAAAGTCTGTTCGCGGTTCTGGGCTTGATAGAGAACCTTCTTCCCGTCGGGCGCCCATCCGACACGCACGATCAGGCGATCATCGGCGGGATATTTGTAGGTATCTACCCAACGCACATCACCGCCCGCGGCGTTTACCACGCCGAGCTTCACGATCGGATTGGGATCGCCGGTCTTTGGATAAGGAGTGTCTTCTACATTTTGATCGTAAGGAATGTGATCGACGACGACGAAATTGGGCACCGGATGTTCGTCGAGTTGCAGGAACGCTATGCGCGTCGAGTCCGGACTCCACCAGTACGCGCCAAAGTTGCCGCGGCCGTAGAGTTCCTCCTGATAGACCCAATCCAGGCGGCCATTCAGCAGCTTGGGATTGCCATCACGAGTCAGCGCATGCTCACGCTGCGACGCAATGTCTTCCACGTAGAGATTGTTGTTCCGAATAAAACTGATCATGCGGCCATCGGGGCTGAAGCTCTCGCCAACTTCTTCCTCGGGATTGTGCGTCAGGCGCATGGCGCGATCGCTGCCGAATTCGTAATAGAAGAGATCGTTGGCTTGATTGATCAGCACGCCCGTTTCGTCCGGATTCATCTGATACGTAGTTTGATTAGCCAGACGCTTCGCGGTCTCTTTGCTGATGCCGGATAGGGCATCAAACGCGGCTTCCATCTTCGCGGCGTTGTAAAAAGGCTCTGACTTGCCCGTAATGGCATTGACCTTGAGCAAACGCGGGAAAGCGGTTCGATCTTTGCTGGCGACGATGTAGGAGACACCGTCTTTCAACCAACGGGGATTCGATGGAGTGCCGCTGAAGTTGACTCTCCTGACCGGATCGTAAATGTCGTCGATGGTAAGCGGCTTGTCCTGGGCTCTGAGCGAAGGAGCCAGCACCAGAACCAATAGACCGACTGCGAGTATGATTTGTTTTCGCACTAAGTATGCTCTCCTGAAAACTATGCTTTCTCCGGCGCCGGAGTCATCTTCTTAATCAGTGGCGTGAGTAAAGCAAGCAGCAACGCTGCCGCCAGACTGATACCGGCGAAGATGCCAAAGGCGCGCGTCAACACTTCCGGGGTTCCGGCTTTGAAAAGTTGCGTGGTTCTTCCGGCGATATAACTACCGACCGAGATTGACAGGAACCAGACTCCCATCATCAGGCCAACCATTCTGGTAGGTGACAGCTTGGTAATCGTGCTCAAGCCGACCGGGCTCAGGCACATCTCGCCGACAGTTTGAATGAAATACACCAGCACTAACCAGAGGGGCGAGACGCGTCCTGCTCCCGTCAGGCTCGCAGCAAAGGTGATCACGACGAATGCAATCCCCGCAAAGAACAACCCGAAGGCAAACTTTGCTGAACTCGAGGGCTGCCGGTCACCCATGCGCTGCCAGATGAACGCAAAGACCGGGGCCAGCATGATTACAAAGATTGCCGGCACCGACTGGAACCAACTGGAAGGAAACGCCCAGCCAAAAATCTCGTTTCGAGTTAGTCGATCCGCAAACAATGTCATACTCGAGCCGGCCTGTTCGTATGTCATCCAAAATATGATCGAGAAAAGCACCAGAATAAAGATGACTAGCACCCGCATTAGCTCGTCGCCTTTCAAAAGCCGGGTCGTGCCTCCAAGGTAACCGACGAAGTAGCCGCACACCGTCCAAAACGGAATCGAAATAAAGCCCGAATCGAAGCGATAACCAAATGCCGCGCCCAGCAAAGCACCGACAACGGCCAGGACTGCCGTGATCGCGTCCAGACTCTGTTTCGAAACGCCCACCGGCTGGTCCGCAGGTCTTGTTGGTTTGACACCAGCCTCGCGCAACCGGCTGCCGCCCAGCACGTACTGGATCACTCCAATCGTCATGCCGACGCCCGCCGCTGCGAATCCCCAGTGCCAACTATGTGCCGGATTGAGGCCGATCGAAGTAATGAAGCTCTTAAACCAGGCGCTCTGGCCCAGAAATCCGGTAACGAACGGCGAGAGAAACGCACCCAGGTTGATCCCCATGTAGAAAATCGAGAAGCCTGCGTCACGCCGCTTGTCTTCCGGGCTATACAACTGGCCTACCATCGTACTGATGTTTGGCTTTAACAAGCCCGTGCCGAATGCAATCAGGACCAGGGCGGTGTAAAACGTCGGTACGCTATCGAAGGCCATTGAGTAATGACCGCAAGCGATAATAATTCCTCCGATTAATACCGCGCGCCTCGCACCGAGAACCTTATCGGCCAGCCAACCGCCCACGAGAGGCAGGTACCACACCGATGAAACATAAGTCGCATAGATAACGCTCGCGTATTTTTCGTCAAAACCGAGGCCTCCGTCGGCAAGTTTGGACGTCATGTAGAGCGTCAGCAACGCGCGCATGCCGTAGTAGCTGAAGCGCTCCCACATCTCCGTAAAGAAGAGCGTTGACAATCCCCGCGGGTGGCCAAAGAAGCCGCGGTCATCTATGCTGGCCTGACTGGCCCCAGTTCCATCTATCGCTGTGCTCATCAGAGAAACATCCCCATTTGGCAAATTTTAAAGAGCCTAAAACCCGGCTTTGCTGTTACTGCAACTAATTAGAATGGTAGGAGAGTTGCGAGCATTCAGCCAGAACGTTGCGATAGTGTCAAGGTGATTGGACGGGCCCTGATAGTGCGTGTCCGCGGAGAACCAGTCTTGACAGGGGCTCTCAACAGAGGCTATAACCCTTCTAGAAAAACGTGGTGAGTTAAGGCGACTTGCGGCCACGCAAAACAAACGGCTAAACAGCTCGGCAGTTCGCAAAGAACGAACCGAAAAACTTCAGACGAATTGAAGTCCCGCGTTGTTTAGCGCGGGATTTTTTATTTTCGTTTCGCCACAGAGTCACAGAGACACGGAGGGATCGGCGAAATGGAAGTGACGCTGGTACGGATCGTCCAGCACCAATGCCTATTCTACCCTTATCGGTTTGACTCTGCGCCTCTGAGTCTCTGTGGCAAGTTAAGTATCCTATGAAGAACTTCCGAGAAGTACTCGACTCCGACACCATCCAGGTCTTCGACGGCGCGATGGGCACGATGCTCTATTCAAAGGGCATCTATATCAATCGCTCATACGACGAACTGAATTTGGTCGCACCCGACCTCGTGCGCGAAGTTCACACTGAATACGTGCGCGCCGGCGCCGACATCATCGAGACGAATACTTACAGCTCCACCGCGAATAAGTTACAGCCCTACGGTCTGGAAGGCAGTCTGCGAGAAATAAATATCAGGGCGGCCCAAATCGCCCGCGAGGCGGCCGGCAATCGCGCGTACGTGGCCGGCGCGGTTGGTCCGCTGGGCTTGCGGATAGAACCGTACGGTCCGACATCGTTCGACGAAGCCAAGGGGATGTTTACCGCGCAGGTGTCGGCCCTCCTTGAAGGCGGCGTTGATTTATTCGTGCTGGAGACGTTCGCCGACCTTTCCGAATTGCAGCAGGCGATCAAGGCCGTGCAGGAATTGTGTGACTTGCCGATTTTTGCGCAGATGACGATTCAGATGGACGGCAACACTGTCTTCGGTGCGACTCCTGAGTCGTTCACCACCCAACTCGATGAATGGGGCGCCGACGTTATCGGTCTCAACTGTGGTGTCGGTCCGGCGATCGTGCTCAGCGCGATCGAAAAGATGCGCCCGGTTACAACTCGCAGGCTCTCCGCGCAACCCAATGCCGGTTTGCCACGCGACGTGCAGGGTCGACAGTTTTACATGTGCTCTCCAGAGTACATGGCCGAGTATTCGCGCCGCATCATCCAGGCGGGCGCAAGGTTTGTGGGCGGCTGTTGTGGCACGACTCCGGCCCACATCAAGTGGATCGCCGACGCAGTTCGCCAGTTTAGCCCGCGCACTCAGCAAGTTGTCGTCGGCGCTGAAATGAAAGTCGCCGTGCATGATTTGAAGCCGCCCGACGTGACCGTCGTCCCGTCAGAGGAGCGATCGAATTGGGCACGTAAGATCGCCAAGGGTGAATTCGTCACCACGGTCGAAGTGCTGCCTCCAAAAGGCTGCGACCCGCAGAAGACCCTCGATTCCATCAGACTTTTGAAAGCGGCCGGCGTCGACGGCGTCAACATTCCGGATGGACCGCGAGCGCAGACCCGCATGGGCGCCATGGCCACCGCAATTCTGGTCGAACGCGAAATTGGAATTGAGTCGGTGCTCCACTATTGCTGCCGCGATCGCAACCTGCTCGGCATGATGTCCGACTTGCTGGGCGCAGCCGCGCTCGGCCTGCGCAATCTGCTTTTGATTACCGGCGATCCGCCAAAGATGGGGCCCTACCCGGATGCGACTGCGGTGTTCGACATCGACGCGATTGGTCTGACGAACATGGTCAACAAACTGAACCACGGTCTCGACCTCGGCAACAATCCGACCGGCAAGCCCACGGCGTTTTCCATCGGTGTCGGAGTCAATCCGGGCGCGGTGAATCTGGATGAAGAGCTCAAGCGCTTTGAGTGGAAAATCGAAGCAGGCGCTGAGTACGCCATTACCCAGCCGGTGTTCGATATTGAGCAGCTTCGCGAGTTCCTCAAACGCATCGAGCACTGTCGCATTCCGATCGTGGCGGGAATCTGGCCGTTGGTTTCATTCCGCAACGCAGAGTTCCTGCACAACGAAGTTCCAGGCGTGCGGGTGACGCCGGAAATTATGGAGCGCATGCGCGTCGCCTCGAACATCAGCAAAGAAGCCGGCCGCGACGAAGGCTTGAAGATCGCCAGAGAGTCTCTGCTGGAAGTGCGCGACCTGATCCAGGGCGTACAGGTTTCGGCGCCGTTCGGAAATGTGAAGTATGCGCTGGAAGTATTCAATGTCCTGCCGGAGTTCTCCACCGACAAAGAAGCAACAGCGCAAGTGATCGGTTGATTGACTATGGCGTCAGTACCGCAAGCGGTAGCGACCGGGTCCAACCCATGCAACGGCCGACGATCGCCAGTACGCAACCCGGTCGCTACCGCTCGCGGTACTGATGTTATGAAGCAAGCGCCTCCTACCGTGAGTGCTAGACTCACGGTCAGTGCTCTCAGCGACATGAGACTGAAAGGAGGCGCTATGGAGACAATATATATCGGCGTTGACTTTCATGCACG
>Ga0193732_1000045_pt1 | contig 29560 bp, 30 predicted proteins | sample U1s1metaG_FD_145077 | JGI IMG/M metagenome (GOLD analysis project Ga0193732, IMG submission 145077) | Soil microbial communities from a riparian zone of the East river system, Colorado, United States - U1s1 | ecosystem: Environmental > Terrestrial > Soil > Riparian zone | place: USA: East River...
CGCAATTACCGGCAACGCGGCTTTTCCGACGCCGCCGGTGACAATCGCAAACCTGCAAGCGGCGCAAGATGACTTGACCGCGAAGATGGCTGCCGCTCAAACCGGTGGCCCGGCCGACACGGCCGCCAAGAACAATTCGCGTCAGACATTGATCGGCATGTTGCGCGACGTGGCGGCCTATGTGCAGATCCGGTGCAACGACGATCCGGCGATTCTGCTGAGCTCGGGTTTTGAGATGCAGAGCACGAACCGCGCTCAGACTGAATTGACCAGGCCGACGGGCCTCTCGCTCAAGAACGGCTCGAGCGGCCAACTCGTCGGACGAGTCAATCCGGTCAGGACCGCCAACATGTATGAAGGCCGCATTAAACTGACAGATGGTGACTGGCTGCCGAGCGTCTTCACCGGCGACTCACAGCGCATCCTCTTTGGTGGACTGACGCGCGGCAAGGACTACACCGCGGAAGTGCGCGCGCTGGGCGGCTCAACCGGCCACTCCGATTGGAGCGATCCCAGCTCGCACATGGCGATGTAGTGGTGCATCGGTCGGGGCAGTAGCCCGACCGTGAGGGAGGGCTCTAAATAAGAGTACGGGCCGTAGCAACTGTCCAATGATCGCATTCGCTTTCCCGACGCTTCACGTTTTCCGCTACGTCGGGAACGCCCACTCTTCGTTTATGCCGGCGCTGTGATGTACGCGGACATAATAGATTGCGGGCACGAATGCCGGCGACGGGTTCTTGCAGCATAGATCAAAGTCCAGGGTGTCGCAGGACTTGATCTTCTGGTTAATTACCTTGCGGGTGACGCAAATTCGCTTGCACGTCTTGGCGTCGTAAATCCAAAGTTCAATGTACGTCACGCCAACGGTCGTCGGCCTGAGGTTCTTGAGCGTGCCTTTCACGCAATACTCGCCGACGCCGGTGCCGGCGTCGATGCGAATCGCCACGTTTGGGTTCTGCGCGCAAAGCGGCATCGCGAAGGCCAGCAATAACAGCAGTAGGCTGGTCGCACGGAGAATCGTTTTCATGGGTTTCCTCCTCTGAGAGATTGTCTAAGAGTTCAGGACCGACGGCCGGCCCGGTTTTTGACAAGCGTCGTTTACTACTTTCCGACGCCCGACGCAAGAAAAATGGGAAATGAGGTTAAGAAACCGGCGAAGTTCGGCTTAGGCGGTGAAGGCCCGACGATTACTAAGCCATCACTAGCGGACGACCCCGGCGATTGGACTCGAGGCACTGGCATAGAGTCGCTTGCTCATTCGCCCGGCTTCGTAAGCCAGACGTCCTGCCTGGATTGCGAGCTTCATCGCCTCGGCCATCCGGGCAGAGTCTTCAGCTTCTGCGATCGCGGTATTCATCAGAACTGCGTCAGCCCCCAACTCCATCGCAATGGTTGCGTCGCTCGCAGTGCCTACTCCGGCATCGACGATAATCGTCGCATCAGGAAGTTGTTCACGCATGATGCGCAGGTTCGTCGGGTTCTGCACACCGAGGCCGGATCCGATGGGCGCCGCCAAAGGCATTACGGCGGCGCAGCCTGCGTCGAGAAGTTTCTTTGCCATGATCAGATCGTCGGTGAAGTAAGGCAGGACGACAAAACCCTCTTTGACCAGAGTGCGCGCCGCGTCCAGCGTCTGTTCGTTGTCGGGAAAAAGCGTAGTCTGGTCGCCGATTACTTCCAGCTTGATCCATTCCGTGCCCAGAGCTTCGCGCGCCAGGCGCGCCGTGCGTACCGCTTCATCTGCTGAATAGCAACCGGCAGTATTGGGCAGAAGTTTTAGTGACGAATCCAAATGATCCAGAAACGACTCGCTGCTTCGGTCCAGAGGCACGCGACGCACTGCGATAGTGACCATCTCAGCGCCCGACGAACGATGCGCGGCTTTCATCTCGTCGTAACTTCGATACTTGCCGGTGCCGATGATTATGCGCGAGTGAAATGCCTGGCCGGCAATTTCAAAGCGGTCGGTTAATGCCTTTACTGCGGTGGACATGAATCAATTCTTCCCTTCTCAGGTCTTGCGAGAACTTTACACCGCGCCGACTGGAAATAGAAATCTGGCAGCCGGAGCGCGGACATCCTGTCCGCCTGAGCGCACAGCGCGAACAACCTTTTCAAAGCAATCCCTTCGTGGATCTGAGCGTGCTTCGCCCGCTGGCGGACAGGATGTCCGCGATCCGCCGCTACCACCGCCGACAAAATGAACGATCTCTATTCGATCACCTTCAGCCAAAATCGTGTGCGCCCACTTGTCACGGCGGACTACCAGCTTATTAAGCTCGATGGCGATTCGGGCGGGTGGCAGGGACAGTTCACCCACCAGATCGCTCAGCGTCAATCGATCGCTCACTTCCGTGTTCTCACCGTTGAGTTGAATCAGCAATGCTTGGTTTCCCACGTCAGGAGGATCTGGCAGGCAGAATAATCCTCCGCAATTCGGCGGTTTCACCGTCCATGTGCGCCTGGACCAGAATTGCAGCCCGGCCACTCTCAAACGACGGAAGTAGAATCGGAATCGTAGCGAGGCCCTGGGCATTAGTTGTCGCCAGGGTTGATGCCGGCCGGAAATTCGTGCCCAGAGTTTTCACCACGAGGCGCGCTTTCCGCGCCGGTTCGCGGCGAGCGCCGGCCGCGCGGCTCACCAGCACGCGCAAGGTTACTGACTCTCCACCCCTTAACTCTTCTTCATCGAGCAGGATCACTCTCAGCGGTTCCAGATCCTTATCGGACCGGGTAAGCGCAAAGTGATCCGGAGCGGCCGCGACATTTCCCGGTTTCCCTTCATCCGCGCTCACCGCTGCGCTCGTTTGGTTCGCCTCAGGTGTTTCTTCGATCGGCTTCGGGGCGGCGGGCGGGTGGCGACGACTCGTCGTCCCTAATAGATCGCGTTCATTCAAACGCTTCAGATCGTCAATGCGACCGGCGTGCACAGCGGCGCAGATCAGCTTGTGCTGACGCGAAAGTCGCTGTGCCAGGATGCCTTCATCAAAACCCCCGCCAATAAGATCGTCATAAGGCGAGCGCTTGCTGGCCAGAATCGCGCCGCCGGAATAGACGAGAGACAGAATGAAGGGCGTCTGCAAACCCTTGTCTTCGGTCTGCACGTGATAGACGACACCGTCGTACTCGACATCTGTATTAAAGCCCGTAAGCAATGTTCAAGTCGCGTTTCAAGTCGGGAGTGGATTTCAAGAACTTCAGAGAGGCCGCTCGAACGTTAACATAACGATTTTTCTATGGTCAATGTATTCCGATTGTGAACGTCAAATCGACCGAGGAGCAGCTTGACACTCCCTGATCCTTGCCCTACGATCCGCTTGTACAATGATTCTCAAGCAGAGCTTTCGATAATCCGGTGTCGCACATCTGTGCGAGGGACTGCGCTAAGGGATGAGTTTCAATCTAATTGATTACCTGCCCGTGCTGTTGATGTTTGTCGTCGCGGCTGGGTTCGCGATCACCTTCATTGGACTATCTCAGTTGGTGGGCCAGCGCAAACGCACTCGCACCAAACTGATGCCGTATGAATGCGGGAAAGATCCGGTCGGATCTGCGCGCGAACGGTTCTCAGTTAAGTTCTATCTGATCGCGATGCTCTTCATCCTGTTCGACATTGAAGTCATCTTTCTGGTGCCGTGGGCGGTGGTCTTCAAAAGGCTTTCCAGCCCTGAATATGGTTTGAGCAATGTCGTCTATTTTGAAATGCTGATCTTCATAGCCCTGCTGGCGGCCGGCCTGATTTATGTGATTAAGAAAGGCGCTTTGGATTGGACTGAAGGCGCCCGCCGCGAGGCCGAAGCTGAAGCTCGGCTATTGGAAGTAAACGAAAAACGCATCAAACGTGCAGCTTAGGTAATTGATTTATGGGACTGGAAAGCATCATTGCGGAAGCGCTGCCGGAAGTTTTGACCACTCAGCTTGATTCGCTGATCAACTGGGCGCGCAAATCGTCTCTATGGCCGGCGACGTTTGGGCTGGCCTGTTGCGCGATTGAGATGATGAATGCGACCAGCGGGCGGAATGACCTGGCCCGTTTCGGGTCGGAAGTTTTTCGCGCCTCGCCCAGGCAGGCGGATGTGATGATCGTTTCTGGTCGAGTTTCGCGAAAGATGGCGCCTGTGCTGCGGCGCATCTACGATCAAATGCCGGAACCGAAATGGGTCATCTCAATGGGCGCCTGCGCCACGTCGGGCGGCGTGTTCGACAACTACGCGATCGTCCAGGGCGTCGATAAAATCGTTCCCGTTGACGTTTACATTCCCGGCTGCCCCCCGCGGCCTGAGATGTTGATTCATGCGGTGATGATGTTGCAGGACAAAGTGATGAAGGAATCGGTTCGCGATCGCCGGGACGCTCCGGACGAAGAAGCGCGTGAAGCGATGACCCCGGGCACCTTGCCAATTACCGATGGCTCGACCCTGCGCGAGGGCCAAACAGCGAGACCCCAGCCCTACACCATTGCTTCGAAACACGAGAAGCGCCGTTCGTTTTGAAATCGTGAATCACCCTAAAGCTCCTCCGGAATCGAAAGAGCAAATGGACACACAAAACAATCAAGCGGGCCCGGCTGATCATCCGACAATCAGTAGTCCGGAGGCTTCCGCGCCGTCGCCAATAGCGGCGGCGTTACAGCGTGAGCATCCGGAATGGATCGGCGAAGTCATCGAGGCACTGGGCGAAACGACCATCATCGTTCCGCGCGAACACATCGTTGCAGCCTGTTGTTTTCTAAAGACCGCTCCGGGTTTGGAATTCAACTTTCTAGCGGACCTTTGCGGCTTTGATCGCGGTCCTGAAGAAGAGCCGCGGTTTGAAGTCAACTATCATCTGTTCTCAACGACAAAGCATCATCGAGTTCGTCTCAAGGTAGTGCTCAGCGAAGACGAGATTCATGTCCAGACAGTCTCGACTGTTTGGCGGACCGCCAATTGGCACGAGCGAGAAACTTACGATTTGTTCGGCGTGGTCTTTGACGGTCATCCGGATCTGCGCCGCATCCTTTTGCCGGACGACTGGCAAGGCCATGCGCTGCGAAAGGATTTCCCTTTGCGAGGATATGAACCGTATAGCCTGGAGTAGTAGCCACAGAGTCACAGAGACACTGAGAAGAACCAACAGAAATGACCATGACTAATCGAGTTCTCAATACATTCCGACCTTCTTTCGTCTCAGTGCCTCTGTGTCTCTGCGGCTAATTACTGATATGAGTTCCGCGACTGTAAACATTCCGCCGCAATTCGAGATTGTCGATCGTCCGCTCGACACGCAGATGACGATCTCGATGGGGCCGCAGCATCCGTCAACCCATGGAGTTCTGCGGCTCGAGTTGGTGCTTGACGGCGAGATGGTGGTTAAGTCCACGCCCGACATCGGCTATCTCCATACCGGGATGGAGAAGTTATTCGAATACCGAAAGTATCAGCAGGGGATCGTGATCACCGACCGAATGGATTACCTCAATCCGTTGGGCAATAACCTGGCCTATGTGATGGCGGTCGAGAAACTTCTCCAGATCGAGATTCCCGAGCGCGCCCAGACAATCCGAGTCCTGATGTGCGAACTGCAACGAATCGCGTCGCACCTGGTATGGCTTGGCACACATGCTTTGGACCTCGGCGCGATGACTGTCTTCTTTTATTGTTTTCGCGAGCGCGAGAAGATTCTGAATTTGATAGAAGCCGCTTCGGGCGGACGGCTGACGCCTTCATACTTTCGCATCGGCGGTCTGATGATGGATCTGCCGTCGGGATTCGAGCGTCGAGTCAAACAGTTTCAGGATGATTTTCTCCACGCTCTCGGCGAGTTTCACAAGCTGGTTACCGGCAACAGAATTTTTCAGAAACGCACGCAGAACGTCGGCTACATTTCGGCCGAGGACGCAATCGATTGGGGATTGTCGGGCCCTTCTTTACGCGGCAGCGGCGTGGCGCTCGACATCCGGCGCGCGAATCCCTACACAGGTTATGAGAACTACGATTTTGAGATTATTACGGAGTCTGACGGTGACGTGTGGGCCCGCTACCTCGTCCGCATGCGCGAAATGAAAGAGTCGCACAAGATCGTAGAGCAAGCGCTAGCTCGTCTGACGCCCGGGCCAGTCAAAGCCGACGCGCCAAAAGTCGTGCTTCCCGATCGCGAAGCGATGAAGACTCACATGGACGCTTTGATTCATCACTTTCTGATCGTTGCCGAAGGATTCGACGTGCCGGCCGGCGAGGTCTATCTCCCGATTGAAGCTTCGAAAGGTGAGCTCGGCGTTTATATCAGATCTACCGGCGGCCCGAAGCCCGCGCGTGTTCATTTTCGCGGGCCGAGCTTTGTGAATCTTTCGGCGCTGCCGCATATGTCGCGCGGCGCGATGGTGGCAGACATTGTCGCGATTATCGGATCGCTGGATATCGTGCTCGGAGAGATCGATAGGTAACCGTGCCGTTTTCTTCCCCTCCCTTTGGGAGGGGCCAGGGGAGGGTGCGAAGCTTGACGCGCACAAGCCCTCCCCTGCCCTCTCCCAAAGGGCGAGGGAGAAAAACTGAAGTTTGTCGGACGTTTATGAGTCAGCAGCTAACACAAATCGAACCGCTGTCGCAACCGGTGCAAATGCCGGATGGGATTGCGACGTTCTCACCTGAAATCGAGAGTGAGATTGATCGGCATCTCGCCAAGTATCCGGTGATGCGCTCGGCGATTCTGCCTTTGATGTTCATTGTGCAGAGAGAGCGCGGCTATCTGGACCCGCCGGGAGTCGCGTACTTGGCGAAGCGTTTGAAATTGCGGATCACCGACATCTGGGAAGTCGCCACCTTCTACTCGATGATCCATATCAAACCGATTGGCAAATATCACATCCAGGTATGCAAAACCCTTTCGTGCAAGTTGCTTGGCGCTGACAAGATCACGCAGCAGTGTGCGAAAAAGATCGGGATTAAGGTAGGCGAGACTACGGCCGATGGGCGCTTTTCTTTATCGGAAGTTGAGTGCCTCGGCTCATGCGGAACGGCCCCAATGTTTCAGATCAATTTTGATTATCACGAGAATCTGACGCCGGAGAAAGTCGATCAGATTCTGGATTCGTTACCTTAGTTGCGGCTCTGCCGCCTGATGTGCGGAAAGGCTTCGCCTTTCCGTTAGACATTTTTTCATTTGTCGTCCGAGGCTACGCCTCGGAGTCGGAGGCCGAGCCTCCAGGAAAAAGGAACAGACACCGGAAAGGCAGAGCCTTTCCGCACATCAGGCGGCAGAGCCGCGGACTCGGAAACGCACATGTTTATTGGCGCCATAGGATGTGAACCCCTTCAGCTCCGGCGAGTTCATCTCGGCAACTCGCAGCGGCTGGATGTCTATCGCCGTAACGGCGGTTACGAGGCCATTAAGAAAGTCCTCGATTCGATGTCGCCCGACGACGTAATCAACGAAGTGAAGAAGTCTGCGTTGCGCGGTCGCGGCGGGGCTGGATTTCCCACTGGAATGAAATGGAGTTTCGTCCCCAAAGATTCGCCTAAGGCCAAGTACGTCGTCTGCAATGCTGACGAGTCAGAACCCGGCACCTTCAAAGACCGCTATTTGATGGAGCGCGATCCGCACACGCTCATCGAAGGCATGCTGATCGCGGCTTACGCGTTGGGCGCGAAGACGAACTACATCTATACCCGCGGCGAATACAAATATCTGATCGACATCATGGATTTGGCGCTTGATGAAGCGCGCGCCGCCGGCTTGCTCGGCGATAAGATTCTCGGCACCGAGTTCTCTTGCGAGATTTACACGCACACAGGCGCGGGCGCTTACATCTGCGGCGAAGAGACCGCCTTGTTGAGTTCTCTGGAAGGGATGCGTGGCCATCCGCGAATGAAGCCTCCCTTCCCTGCTATCTCAGGTCTCTATGCCTCTCCGACGGTCGTCAACAACGTCGAAACGCTAACGGCCGTGCCCGACATTATCAAGATGGGCGGCGAGGCTTATCAAAAGCTCGGTACTGAAAAGAGCGGCGGCACGAAGCTCTGGTCAGTCTCAGGCCATGTCAAACAGCCCGGCGTTTATGAACTGCCGATGGGTTATGACGACATGGAGAAGTTCATCATGGAAGACTGCGGTGGAATTCCGAACGGGAAACAACTGAAGGCCGTCATTCCCGGTGGGTCGTCCGTTTACATCATGCGCGCCGATCAGATTATCGGTAAGGACGTGCGCATGGATTACGAAGGTCTGGTTGCCGGTGGGTCGATGGTCGGCTCAGGCGGTTTCATCGTAATGGATGAGACCGTCGACATCTTTGAATCAACCAAGAACCTGACTGAGTTCTACAAACACGAGTCGTGTGGCTGGTGCACGCCGTGTCGCGAAGGCACCGACTGGCTGGTCAAGATTTTCAAACGTATTGAGAAAGGCGGCGGCCGTCCTGAAGATGCGCAGTTGCTGCTCGATCTCTGTGACAACATCGAGGGCAAATCGTTTTGTCCGCTCGGTGATGCAGCGGCATGGCCGATTCAGTCGGCGGTCAAGAGATTTCCGGAAGATTTTGAAAAGCATCTCGTTAACAGTGAGTGATGGAACCGAGAGCAACCCGCAATCGATCGTAAGGAGGCACGGATATGGTTTTCAACGTAACCATCGACAGAGACGAAGACGGGGTTTGGATAGTCGAATGTCCTTCAATACCAGGCTGTGTGAGTCAAGGTAAGACCAAAGAAGAAGCTCTTGAGAGGGTTAGGGACGGAATTAGACTCTGTATTGAAGTTCGCGCGGAGAAAGGACTCCCGCTCACTGGCGAAACTCAACAGGTCGAAGTCGCGGTGTAGGCGCCATGAGCAAACAGAATTTACAGAACGGAAGGCCTCCTGTTCCGGATTGGATTCGTGATTTCCGTTGCGAGGATTGGACAAATGTTTTCGAACGACTGCCGGGTGAAGATCATCTCTATGGCACCGAGACACTCTTTGGCAACTGGAATAGTCGTGTTCTCCTCCTGGCTAAGGATTGGGGCCCCACTTGTTGGTTGGACGATGCGATACGGGAAGGCGACCGTCGCCCATGGCGTCACAATCCAGAGATGCGTACAAACAACAGGTTGGCTAGCTTCGCATCGTTAATTCCAGACGACAAGCTTTACGGGTCGGCCACCGCCAACATGCTTTACAACGCTCCGGGTTCTAGCCGCGAGCTCAAGTGCTTTTACTCCGAACCTCTAAAAGGATTCCTACGCAGCGTTCTCCATTGGGTCCTAGAGTCGATGCCGCGGGTTGAGTGGATAGCCTGCATGGGGAAAGAGGCATGGTTCTTGAGCTGCACGACGCTCGGCGATTCTCTTGCCGCGAGTCAGTTCAAAGAACACCGTGACTCTCACACGCCAGTAGTAGGAGTTCTTGGCAAGAAGAAGATCAAAGTGTTTCCGCTGTATCATCCGGCGGCTTTGGGGGACGCAATCAATGCGATGGACAATGGATGGCGAGCCTTCGCCGCTAACTTCAAGTCCAGCGAACCGAAGTAATGGGTCGTTCATAAATGGCAACTGAACTAATCAAAGTAACCATCAACGGCAAAGACTTTCAGGTAGCCAAAGGCGCGCGCCTCATCGACGTGTGCCGCGATCATCAATTCGATATTCCATCGTTCTGCTACTACGCCGACCTCGCGTTGCAGGCATCCTGCCGCATGTGCCTGGTGCGGATCGAGAAGATGCCGAAGCTCCAAACGTCGTGCACGATCATCTGCACCGACGGCATGATCGTCACGACGCAGAGCGAAGAAATCGAAAAGGCCCAACGGTCGATGCTCGAGTTCCTGCTCGCCAATCATCCCCTTGACTGTCCCGTCTGCGACCGCGGCGGTGAATGCGAGTTACAGGAGCTGACCTTCGACTGGGGCAATCTGGAAGAACGCTTTGTTGAGCAAAAGAACGCGCGGCCGGAGAAGTATCTCTCGCCGATGGTCGCGAACGATCCGCAGCGATGCATTCTTTGTAAGCGTTGCACGCGTGTCTGCGATGAATGGATGGGCGAAGACGCCATCGAGGCGGGTAATCGAGGGGCCAACACAGTTATCGGGACCTACGGCGGCTGGTTGAATTGTTCGCAGTGCGGCAACTGCATTGAGGTCTGTCCCACCGGAACGCTGCTCGACGGAACCTACCGCCACCGGGCGCGGCCATGGGAGCTAACCCAGACAGTTTCTACGTGCACTTATTGTTCCGATGGTTGCCAGATGTCGCTCGGCTCTCGGGGCGATGAATTGATGAGGATCGTGGCGCGGGATCGCTATGTCAATGGATTGAACGGCGAGTTCCTTTGTATCAAAGGCCGCTTCGGCCATCCCTTCGTCAATGATGAGAAGCGAATTCGCACGCCGCTGATTCGTTATAAAAAAGGTGGCAAGTTAATTCCCGCAACCTGGGATGAAGCGATTCGCTTTACCGCGCAAAAGCTCGACGCGGTTGTTGCGGCCCATGGCAGTAACACCCTCGGCGTAGTCGGCAGTGCCCGCCTTACGAACGAGGCGCTCTATTGTCTGAGAAAGTTCGCGACCCAAGTCGTCGGAACGGAAAACTACGCGATTGCCGACGCGTTTTGTGTTAAGCCCTTCTTCGATAACCTGGGCGGACCGCTCGCGACGCATCACGATATTCGCCATGCGAAAACGATCGTCCTGATTGGAGGCGAGCCGGAAGAACTTCAACCGCTGACAGCCAAACAGATTCGCCAGGCCGTGCGCAACGGCGGCGCCAAACTTATTCTCGTTAACAGCGTACCGATTCGTCTGCGCGAACAGGCATCGCAGTTCATTCATGTGCGGCCAGGCACAGAGAACGCGGCCGTGCTGGCGCTGGCCGGCAGTGCCGATGACGCTCTTGCCGGTCGCAAGATGGGAGTTGACGCGATCGAACTCGACCTGGCGCGGCGAACAATCTCAGAGACACAGGGCGATATCGTCATCATGTTCGGAGGCGAACTGGGTCCTGAGTCGCAGGCTGTGGTCGCGCAGATGCCTTACACATTTGCCGGTGAAGGTCGTCGCATCCTTTTGCATCCACTACCGCTGTTCAATAACAGCGTTGGCGCGCTCGACATGGGAATGCATGGCAAGACGCTGACCGAGTTACTCAAGGCCGCGGGTAGTTCCATTCGAGCGCTGTGCGTCGCCGGAAGTTTTCTTCCCGAGCAGTTGCAGGGTGCCGCAGATGCGTTTCACCAGCTCGACTTCATCGTCGTGCAGGAACTCTTTGAAACAGAGACGACTGCATTTGCCGACGTCGTTTTCCCGGCTGCTTCCTTTGCCGAGGTCGATGGCACGTACACAAACAACGACGGTTTCGTCCAGCGACTTCGCAAAGCGATCGAACCGGTGCATCAATCGAAACCGGATTGGTTAATCGTCTCGCAGCTCGCTAAAGAGTTGGGCGTTGATTTCGGGTTTGAAATGTCGACCAGCGCTGTGTTCCGCGAGCTTGCGGAGCGGACTCCGGCTTATGTCGATCTGCGTTATCCCGCTTTGAAGGACGAAAGCCAGCCGGTCCAGGTAAAGCACGCCGTCGCCTCAAGGCACGATCTGGCAAATGAAATTGAAGGGATCCGTCGTGCAGTAGAAGCGCTTAGTGATGATGGTGACAAACGTGGCGAAACACCGCCGGTGGGACACGAACTTTTTAAGTTGGGTACGCTGACAGACAAGGTGCCGCAGTTTCATCTGCTGGCAGCCGGCAATCCCAAGCCCGAGACGTTTCGGATTTCGCCGCTTTATCAGATCACGATAGATGAAGAACTCAAGCGGGAGCCGTCAGTTGCGTGAGATGTGGAGTGCGGCGACTTGTCGCCGCTTTTTCATGACTCAGGCAAAGCGGCGACGAGTCGCCGCACGCCAAAATAGATGGAAGAGTTAACTCAACTTGGTCTTAAGCTAGCGGGCATCATGGTCGCCTTCACGGTGGTGATGACGATGGTGGCATACACCGTGCTGGCCGAAAGACGCGTGCTCGGTTTTATCCAGGGCCGCCTGGGACCGAATCGAGTTGGGCCCGGTGGTTTTCTTCAGCCGCTCGCCGATCTGATCAAGTTCATTTTCAAAGAAGACATTGTCCCTGATAAGTCGACGCGCTTTGTTTACTTCCTGGCGCCGGTGATCGCAACGGTGGCCGCGTTGATGAGCATCGTGGTCTACCCCTTCGGCCCTGACATTCATATTCCCTTCATCAACAAGACAATTCCATTGGTTATTGCCCGCTTCGATGTGGCGCTGCTGTACGTGCTCGGCGTTACGTCGGTCGGGGTTTATGGCATTGCGCTCGCCGGTTGGTCATCGAACAATAAATACAGTTTGATGGGCGGGCTGCGTTCGTCGGCGCAGATGATTTCGTATGAACTGGCGCTGGGGCTCGGGTTGATCGGAGTGATTCTGCAATCAGGCACGCTCGACCTTTACAGCATTGTCGAACAACAGGCCGGGCATCTTGGGATCAGCGGCTGGAATATGTTCTGGGTTCAGCCGTTGGGTTTTCTGATCTACTTGATCGCGGCGATTGCTGAGACGAACCGCGTACCTTTCGATCTGCCCGAAGCTGAGACTGAGCTGGTCGCGGGATTTCATACCGAATACAGCGCGATGAAGTTTGCGCTGTTCTTCCTGGCAGAGTACGTGAACATGTTTACGGTTTCGATGCTGGCGACGACTTTGTTTTTGGGTGGTTGGAACGGACCGTTTGTTCATCAACTGCCATGGCTGGGCGTGTTTTATTTTCTTGGCAAGGTCATTTTGTTTTTGTTCCTCTACATCTGGCTGCGCGGGACCTTGCCGCGCTTTCGTTTCGATCAGTTGATGAGCTTTGGCTGGAAGTACCTGGTGCCGGCCGCAATCATCAACATCGTGATCACGGCCACAATTGAATGGTCCGGCTTATTTGATCTAGTGAGTAAGTACGTCAAAGGTTCGACGGGTTGGTTGGGATAACTCTCTGTGCAACTCTGTGGTTCTCTGTGTCTCTGTGGTAAATGAAGGTTTGTTCATCACAGCGACACAGAAGAACACGGAGGTTGCACAGAGATAAGAAAAAGATGCTGACACTCCTCTTCATTTTGTTCGCCGGAATGGCAGTGGGCTGCGCCGTCTCGATGGTGGCGCAACGCAATCCGCTCTATGGCGCCATCTCTCTGATCGGGGTGTTCATCTCGCTGGCTTGTTTGTACGTAACGTTGGCAGCGCCCTTTATTGCAGCGGTCCAGGTGATCGTCTACGCGGGCGCGATCATGGTACTGGTCGTGTTCGTCATCATGCTGCTGAACGTTGAAGAAGAAGAGCGCCAACCGTTGCGCCTGCGCTTTCTGGTTCCCGTCGCGGTCGGCCTGGCGGCAATCTTGTTCGCCGAAGCGGCGTTCATTATTTTCTTTGTGCAGGCATCGCCGGCGACTCCGACTCGCAATATTTCAGACGTAGGGTTGACGTCATCGATTGGCGCGGGACTCTTCACCAATTACCTTCTGCCATTCGAGATCACTTCAATTCTTTTATTGATGGCGATCGTCGGGGCAATAACCCTGGCGCGACGCGGAGGTTTGCTGCGCCCGGATTTAATCGTGGTGCCGGGCGCGCAGGTTCTGGCCAGGGACGTTTTGGATCCGTTCGCCCCGCCCGACGCGCCGCCGATCGTGGCGCACACGACCGAAGAAGTAGAAACGCAACTCGGGCTTGAGGGTGTACCTCATCTAGAGACCGACGAGTGAGGAAGAAGAACCAGAAATTGTTTTTAGCTGGAAGTTTTTCATTAATAGTTTCCGAAGTCTTGAGACCGCCGCAAAGGAAAAGCTAAGGACGTCTTATGGGTCCACAACTTTCATGGTATCTGGCGCTGTCGGCCGTGCTGTTCACGATCGGCGTGGTCGGCGTGCTGATTAAGCGGAATGTGATCTCGATGTTCATGTGCATTGAGTTGATGCTCAACGCGGTGAACCTCACCTTCGTGGCGTTCTCGAGTTTCTTCCGTGATGTCTCCGGGCAGTTGTTCGTTTTTATCGTGATGACCGTCGCGGCCGCTGAAGCCGCGGTAGGTTTAGGAATCATCATCGCCATCTTTCGTAATCGTGAATCGCTGGATGTGGATGATGCGAGTGTCTTGAAGCTTTGATGTGTTCGGCGCAAGCTTTGATGTGTGCGCGGCTCTGCCGCTTGATGGGCGGAAAGCCTCTGCCTTTCCGGTAATGCAGGAGTTAGAAGTGAGGCTATGCCTCACGAGCGAGGCGCGGCCTCGCAAAGAGCGAGAGGTCGCGCCGGAAAGCCATAGGCTTTCCGCACATCAGACGGCGAAGCCGCGGCGAACGCCGGTTGGTAATACAGCCAGTTGGAACTGACTTGCAGACAAATCTTCTCAACTTAATCATCTTCGCGCCGCTGGCTGGCGCGTTGATTAATTGGCTCGTCGGCCGTCGTGTCCGCAACGAGCGTTTCATCGGCCTGGTTGCTTGCGGGGCGGTAGGCATTTCGACGATTGTCGCTTTCTATCTGGCATTCAAATCAGACGGCGCGCTGAGAGCGACATCTCCAGTCATGGATCACCTGTGGACGTGGGTCCAGGTGGGATCGTTTCGCGCAGACTTCGGGCTGGCGATGGATCGTTTGAGCGGCATCTACGCGCTCTTTATCACGTTCGTCGGATTCCTGATTCACGTCTTCGCGACCGGCTACATGCGTGGCGATCGAGGCTACTACCGTTTCTTCGCTTATCTGAATTTGTTCATGTTCGCGATGCTGACGCTGGTGCTGGCTGACAACCTGCTCCTGATGTTTGTCGGCTGGGAAGGCGTGGGGCTCTGCTCCTATCTGCTGATTGGTTTCTATCTGGACAAGGAAGAAGCCGCGCCCGCCGCCAAGAAAGCGTTCATCGCCAATCGCGTCGGAGATTGGGGATTCGTCCTGGGCATTTTGCTGCTCTTCTGGCTGACCTCGCACGCCGGCGCGCCTTCGATCAGTTTCTTCGACAAAACCGGAGTAACCAGCGCGTTGACGACGGTAGCGAGCATGCCTCTTGATGGCTTCACCTGGCACGCGGTCTTTGCCGGCGGCCTTACGTCGGTGGCGTTTCTGCTCTTCATTGGCGCGACCGGAAAGAGTGCGCAGATTCCTCTGTTCGTGTGGCTGCCCGATGCGATGGCCGGACCGACGCCCGTATCTGCGCTGATCCATGCAGCAACGATGGTTACCGCAGGCGTGTACATGGTCGTGCGTTGCGCGGCGATCTTCACGCATGCGCCGTTCGCGATGTTCATTGTCGCGATCATTGGCGCGGCGACCGCTTTGTTCGCGGCGACGATCGGATTGGCCCAGAACGATATTAAGAAGGTACTTGCCTACTCGACGATATCTCAGCTTGGCTATATGTTCATGGCCTGTGGCGTGGGCGCGTTTGTGGCGGCGGTCTTTCACGTGATGACTCATGCGTTCTTCAAGGCACAGCTCTTCCTCGGTTCGGGCTCAGTCATTCACGGAATGCATCACGAACAGGACATGCGCCGCATGGGCGGTCTGCGCAAGTACATGCCGATCACCTGGCTGACGATGTGCGCCGGTTGGTTGGCGATCTGCGGCATACCGATCTGGGCCGGGTTCTTTTCGAAAGACGAAATTCTCTGGAAGACCTGGAGTGGGCACCTGCCGGGCGTGTCGCCCGGATTCAACAAGGCCCTCTGGTTCATCGGCGCAGTGACCGCCTTGCTGACCGCGGTTTACATGACGCGCCTGATGGTGATGACGTTCTGGGGGAGTGAGCGCTTTCATGTAGAGCAAATTGATAATTTGCGTTCCGAGAGCGCGCACACTCAACGCGCGCAAGTTAACAACTTGCGCCACACGCCACACGAATCGCCATTGTCGATGACGATTCCGCTGATCGTTCTCGCACTACTATCGACGTTCGGCGGTCTGGTCGGCGTTCCTTATGCGCTGAGTTCCCTAACCGGTGGCCATCCCGAGAATTATTTCGAGCGGACTCTGGAGCCGGTAATCAGCGAAGTTCCCGGACATCCTGCCGGCGATTCAGAAGGAGCAAACCAACTACACTGGCTATCGCCTCCGCCGCAAACTGTCGATGGTAAACCCGCGGTCGCACCTGCGCGACCAGCGAACGAAATTGGACCGATTCCGAGTCAGGAAGAGATTACCCAGGAGCGACTCTTCACGCTCATCTCGGTTCTGATCGCGCTGACCGGAATCAGCATCGGCTGGTTCATGTTTAAGAACGAGCCGCTCCGGCAAATGCCGCGCTTGCTCGAAAACAAGTACTACGTTGACGAGATTTATGACAGCACCGTGATCCAGCCAATCCTGGTCATTTCGCGCGAAGGCTTGTGGCAGATATTCGATCTGGGTGTTATCGATGGGCTGGTTCATGGCCTGGGGCGGACGGTGGTCAACTTTGGTAAGACTGTTCGTTACATGCAAATTGGTTTCGTCCGCGTGTACGCGGCGATCATTTTGGCCGGCGCAATAATCATCGTCGGTTACTTCGCCTACAACGGCGCGCACGTTTTGCAGTTTCTGACGAAGTAGGAGGAGGGATTCTTTGGAGTGCGCCGACTTGTCGGAGCTTTGGATTAAGTAAGCTTACCGAACTCAACCAAAGCGGCGACAAGTCGCCGCACTCCAAAAATATTCCTAATGCAGCAACATCTGTTAACAATCCTGATTCTGCTACCCGTGATCGGCGCGGGCACGACCGTCATCTACAGTCTGACGCCGGGCGCGCGCGAGTCGCATCATCGTTGGATCGCCCTGGGCTTCACCACTCTTTCATTCCTCGTTTCGCTGCTGCTGATTCAAGGCGCGGGTGGCGGCTTGGCGGCATTTCGCTTTACCGAGAATTACTCCTGGATCAGCGCCATCAGCGCGCGCTATCACCTCGGCGTCGACGGAATTAGCCTCTGGCTGGTGATGCTGACGACTCTTTTAATGCCGATTTCGATCCTGTCCAGTTGGACTGCGATCACTAAGCGGCAATTGACGTATTACGTCCTGATGCTGCTGCTTGAGTCGGCGATGATCGGGGTCTTCGTGTCGCTCGATCTGCTTCTTTTCTATCTCTTCTTTGAAGCTTCGCTGGTGCCGATGTTTTTCCTCATCGGTGTCTGGGGCGGAGAGCGGCGGATATATGCCGCGATCAAATTCTTTATCTACACGGCGGTTGGTTCGCTGCTGATGCTGGTCGGCATCATCGCGCTCTACTTTATTCATCAGAACGTGACCGGCGTCGGCACGTTCGATTACACGGTTCTCAGCGAGACGTTGCGGACGCACGTGCTGATGATTTCGCCGCGCACTGAGTTCTGGTTGTTTCTGGCGTTCGCGCTGGCCTTCTGTATCAAGGTGCCCTTGTGGCCGTTACACACCTGGCTACCGGATGCGCATACAGAAGCGCCCACCGCCGGCTCAGTAATTTTGGCCGGCGTGCTCCTGAAAATGGGCACTTACGGATTGTTGAGATTCAACTTTGGTTTGTTTCCGAATGCGTCGAAACAGCTTGCGCCGCTCATGATCACTCTGGCTGTGATCGGAATTATCTACGGCGCACTAGTGGCGATGGTGCAGCCGGACGTGAAGCGTTTGGTCGCCTATTCATCAGTGAGTCACATGGGTTTTGTCGTCCTCGGCTTGTTTTCTTTTACCGAGCAGGGGATGCAGGGCGCGCTGTATCAAATGTTGAGCCACGGCGTCTCAACCGGCGCGCTGTTTCTGTTCGTCGGGATGATTTACGAGCGGCGACACACGCGCATGATTAGCGACTTTGGCGGCCTGGCGCGCTCGATGCCATGGTTCTCTGCCCTCTTCGTGATCGCGTCGCTCTCTTCAATCGGCTTGCCTTTTCTGAATGGCTTTGTCGGTGAATTTCTGATCATGCTGGGCTCCTGGACTTCGAGCGCGGTCCAGCACCCGTGGATCGTGACCATGTTGGCCGGCACCGGAGTCATCTGGGCAGCGGTCTACATGCTCTGGATGTTGCAGCGCGTCGTCTTCGGCACAAAGACCAGCGACGCCAACGCTAAACTTGCCGACCTGAACTGGCGTGAGTTGGGGTTGGTTCTGCCGCTGCTGGCATTAATGCTTTTCATGGGCGTATATCCGGGTCCGTTCCTGAGCCGTTCGCGCGCCAGCATCGAAGCCGCGCGGCTTTTCTTGTTGAATCCCGGAGTGGTCGGTTCAATCGACCTGGTCACTACCGAAAAGCGTGACGATGTTCGTTGACTTTGAGACATGATCAAGAGAACCCATCGGTCGACTGTCGTGGTGCTGCTCGCGATAGCTGTTCTCGCTGTTGCCCTATCACCGGCCTCGAGTCAGGTGAAAACGGCGGTCAGCACGCCCAGTATGAAATTGCAGGGGCTCGACGGTCGCGTCTATGACATGAACGATTTGCGTGGCAACGTCGTCCTGGTTTCGTTCGGGGCCACCTGGTGCGCGCCGTGCAGTACGGAGTTGCGCGCGTTGGAAGAACTTCTGGTTGAATACCGAAACAAGCCGGTAAAGTTTTACTGGGTGAGCGTTGAAAGTTCTGACCAGGTTACCAACGGTGTGCTGAAGCGTTACGCAAAAGAGCGAAACGTCAGCTTCCCGGTTTTGCGTGACACGGCCAAGATGGTCTTCTCGCAGTTTTCACCGCGCGTGCGTCTGCCGATGATCGTCCTCCTCGGCAAGGACGGGCGGTTCGACGCGCCGGTGCAATTCGGGATGCGCTCACCGGCTGACGCTTATAAGGCCGACATGCGCGCGCGGCTTAATAAATTACTGGCGGTTTCGTCCGCTTCGGATCGCTAAGAGTAACGCAAGTTGTTAACTTGCGCACAGTCGCAAATTAACAATTTGCGATACATAAACGAAATGTCGCTAATCGCTTTTCAAGCAACAAATCCGGACATCAATCTCACGCTGATCGCGCCAGAGTTAATCATAGGCGTGGCCGGCGTGCTGGTGATGATGGTTGACGCTTTCGCGCGCCGCGGCCAACGTTGGCTAACCGGGGGGTTGTCAATCGTGGCTCTGTCGGCCGCGGGCGCAGCTTCAATCTGGTTGGGCGTTGGGTCGCGGGGTGCGCACAGTGCATTCAACGGCATGATTGTTCTTGATGAGTTACGGCTGAGTTTCACTTTGATCTTTGTAATCGTTTCTATCCTCACCGTCCTGATCGCGGCGACTTGGCTAGATACAGAGAAGTTGCCGGCCGGCGAGTTTCACGCGCTGCTTTTGTTTGCCACGTGCGGCATGATGCTGATGGCCTCGGCCGGGGATCTGGTTATTGTTTTTCTCGGTCTCGAGATTCTCTCAATCGCGACTTACGTCATGGCGGGATTCCGAAGGACGGACGTGCGCTCGAACGAATCGTCGTTGAAGTATTTCATTCTCGGGTCCTTCGCTTCCGCATTTCTGCTGTACGGCATCGCACTGATTTACGGAGCTACGGCGACTGAAACTCTTCCGGGTACGACGAACATCGCCCTGATCGCCGGACGCTTGAATCACTCGCTATATCCGCCGTTATTGTTGGCCGGCGCGGCGATGCTCCTGGTGGGTTTTGGATTCAAGATCGCCACCGCTCCGTTTCACGTATGGACGCCTGATGTTTACGAAGGCGCGCCTACGCCTGTCACTGCTTTCATGGCCGCTGGTCCCAAGGCCGCCGGCTTCGCTTCTTTCATGCGCGTTTTCGTTTTTGGTTTTCCGATTGCGACGGCAGTGGCGAGCACCAGCGGTTACGCCCACAAGAGTTGGTTGGGTGCTTTGGCTATCATGGCCGCCCTCACGATGAGCGTGGGCAACGTCGTGGCCATCGTGCAGAATAATGTCAAGCGAATGCTGGCGTATTCGTCGATCGCCCATGCCGGCTATGCTCTGGTCGGATTCGTGGCCGCCGGCGCGGCGACCGACACAGAGCAGCGCAACGCCGCTCTGACCTCAGTAGCTTTTTATCTGCTGACGTACGCCGTGATGAATATGGGCGCGTTCGCGATCATCACGCTGATTGCTCGTGGCAACGATCGTCATAACCAAGTCGATGACTACAACGGCATCGGCTTTCTATCTCCCGTATTAGCCTTTTCACTTTCGTTGTTCCTGTTGAGCCTTCTGGGAATGCCTCTGACTGCCGGATTTATGGGTAAGATAATGGTGTTCACGACCGCCGTGCGTCAGGGCTACGTCTGGCTGGTCGTCATTGGTGTGCTGAACACGGCCCTGTCGGCTTACTATTACCTGCGGCTGATCATCGTCATGTTCTTCCGCGAGCGAAACGCGCCGTGGGATCCGCCGCGCATTCCAGCCAGCATCGGGGTCGCGCTCGTGCTTACCATTGCCGGCGTTTTCTATCTCGGGCTTTTTCCAGAGCGCGTAATCCGGGCCTTTGGTGCCCGACCAACGATCTCAATTTTGATCCGCTAACGCATCGTCGTCCCTCGCACGCTCATGGATCGGCCAAACAGGAAAGCAACCACGACAGTAGCTTCAAAGCGCCAGCGATCCGCGGACGAGTTGTTGTCGGAGATTGAAAACAAGATGGGCGAATCCTGGTTGGCGGCGATATATCGCGATCGGATTTTGAAGTTGCGCACGCGGTCGTACCTGTTTCCTTCGCCGGCTAAACAGAGAGGAAAACAAACGACGCCCGAGATTCAACACACACTGCTTGGGATTGAGTTGAAGGTGGGCCGGCAACGGATGCTTTGTCCTGACCTGGCTACGGCTCGTTACCTCGCGGTCTTTGCGCGCGCCGGTTGTGAGGCGGTCGCAATTCCGTATGACATCACGCGGATTTCACATCTCGCCGACGAGCTTGAAAGCTCCTGGCATCGCATGTTGCTGCTGACTGATCGTCTGGCCGGCGATCGCGGTGAGGCTTTCGCCACTCGCGTTCGCGGCCTCTTAATTGGTAAAGTACGAGATGAAATTGCTGCAGCCGGTGCGGGCACACGAATTCCGGAATTCAACCAGAGTACGAGGGAAAGAGAGCGGCCGCAAAAAAGCGCAAAAGGAAACGAATGAACCGGCGTCCTTCATGTTTTCAGTTTATGCATCTTGAGCCCTTTTGTGGCCGTGCCTAAAAACTTTACCAGATGAATGCCGAGACAAACTTGAACGAAACTCAATCCGAAACGGTTGACTCGCTTCCCTTCCCTTTCAACCAGCAGACCTTCTGTCGCTACGAATCGATCGAGCAGAGCATCGGCGCAGTTCGCGTACTGATCGTCGATAATCTGTTGCGCGACGAAGGCGACATTTCGGATATCGCCCGTGCTGACTGGGGAAAAGAAGCCTTGGCGCATCTCAAGCGCGAGCGTCAGATCGCTGCGATGGCCCTGCAAAACATAACCAGCAACATCCAGCGTCTGGTGAAAGAGCCCGAAACACGCGTCGTGCATGTTTCGGAACTCGCCACGGCCGTTGAAGAATTCCGGCCCGATGCGATTGTTCTCAGCGGCACGTTGCGCGACTTTGATTATTACAAGCCTGAGATCCTCGCCAACTTCGCAGAGTTCATTCGCGTTACGCCTATCCCGGTGCTTGGCATCTGCGGCGGGCATCAGATGATCGGCTTGAGCTTTGGCGCGCGCGTCGTCACGCTCGACAGCCGCGAGCAAAATGAGCGCCGCGACAACCGGGTCACTGAATATCAATACCGCCTGGTTCGCATCGTCGAACCGGACGATCCGATTTTTGCTGAGATCGACAACCCAAAATCCCCTGTCTGGCAGGATTACACAAAAGAAGCGCGCATCTTGCGCGTCTGGCAAAACCACGGCCTGCAACTCGACCAGGTGCCGGCCGGGTTCAAACTGCTGGCGACTTCATACCTCTGCCGCAACCAGATGATGGTGAAGCGCTCCGAAGGCCAGTTGATCTATACCGTCCAGTTTCATCTCGAAAAATCTTTCGAAGACTGGAACAAGAGCCGCACCCGCTGGGAACATCAAAACGAATCGCGGGATGGAAGAATTCTGTTTGAGAACTTTCTGCGCCTGGCCCTGGGGCACACGGCGCCATCGTAGAAGGCTCCGGAAATAGTCGACACTTACTTTTTTCTTTCAAGTTCTGTGAAACGGATGTTGAGGGAACGATCCACGAAATTTCACGAGGTCAGGCAAGCTAACTTAGTGTTATTTCGTGTGAGTTCGTGGATCAGTTTCTTGTCTTCCTTCTTCAGACTGGTCGGGCAATCAACTGATGATGACAACCGCTGATCCGGTCAACGATCACTAGCTCAATTGTTAACAACTTGCGCTGACCCATTGACGTGCGGTCGAACTCTGCTATAAGGGTGATCACAAACATTCAAATACAATCGGGAGGAACTTCAAATATGTTACTTAGATCGACGAGACAGAAAGCTTTGCTCTTTGCCTGCTGCCTGGCAGTTCTGGCATTAGCCGTCACGGCGACTACAACCGTACCCAATGCGGCAGCGGATTTTACCGGCCGCGAGATTCTTAGCGTCAGCCGGATTGCCCACGGCGGCCCTGACTATGCCGGTTTGCAGAATGTGACCGTGCAGGCCAGCGGTTTCGTGAATGCCGCTGCCTTTGGCGGCCTGGCTGCCAATCCCCTGGGGGCGATGGCTGAAGTGAAACTCAGGATCACCGACTATCAGGACAAGCAAATGCGGCGCAGGCTCGACGTCGCTCCCACCGCAGCTCTGGGTCCCGGGCCGACTTACCTGGTTTTCACTGGCTCGCAGGGCGGCGGCATGATGTTCGGCAACGAGTTTCGAGTTCGTGAGACTGCCGTGTCACGCCACTGGGCGATGATGGGTTTCGACACTCTGAACCGCGCCATCGAGGGTTCCCTGGTCGCCGTGCGCCAGGCCGACGACGGTAATGACTATGTAGTGGAAGTTAAGTTCAACCCGCAGGACACGGTGCGATACTGGATTAACAAACAATCGTTTCTCATCGATAAGATAACTACGCGCTTCAACAGTCAACCACTGATTGAAGAGCAGCGCAGCGACTATCGCCGGGCTGATTGCATGATGCTGCCTTTTCACGTCATTACGCGACTGCAAGGCCAACCCTTTGCGGATCTGGATATCACGAGCTATGACGTGAAAACTAACGTGCCGGCCTCGCGGTTCACAATTTCAGCAACGCCATAACGTTTGAATCGCCTTCTTCCGCAGGTTTCAGGGGCTCGTACCTTGTGCCTGCGGAAGAAGTAGACAATAACCGTGACGCGCCGGGAGCCGCCTTCAGTTACCAGCGCGTCGGGCCGTGATTACAACGACGATCGCGTCGCCAGACGGTCCCATATTCAAAGTGCCGGCAATGACGGGCACGCCTTCCCGCATGCTGATGTCGGTGCGAAGTCCGATCGGCTCGTAATTGACAACCGACGGGAAGCCCCCGGCAGTCGATGTCGTGGTCATGCTGTTGACCGAAGTCACGATCGGCACGCGCGCACCAAATTTGAAGTCGTTCATGCGCACAACTTCCAGACCCGCCTGATCCGCCGAGAGTTTCACCAGAGCAGTGAATTGGCTAAAGCTTGGATTGCTGGTCATGGCATTGGCGGGAATCAGAAAAGGCCCGCCCACCCAGCTCACATCAATACGTCCGTTGTTCCGCACGCGGTTCACAAATGTTCCGGCCAGGCTGTAATGCTTGAACGTGAGCGATTCGTGAAGGCGCTTCATAACCGAATCGAGAAGTACGGGCATCTTGCCGTCCTCGGTCTCACGATTCGTGGCCAAAATCAGATAGAGCTGCGTGTCGAGATTCGTCTCGTCGTCGCGAGCTGCCGTTGACACGCGGGCCGGTTGACTTGAATCCTGACAGAACACGGCCGGCGCCATCGAAGTAAGCAGCACGCAGCAGAGCACAACAAAGATCACACGAAATACTTTGGTTGAGATCATCACTCGATTCTCCTTGAAGAATTAAAAGTAGCGATCGCTCGCGGGTAGGAAGAGTAGCTCGTCCGGTTGCTGACACGCTGCGTAAGCATGAAAGTTCCCACGATTCAGAACCCCGAGTGGTAGCGAGGGGATGCAAGGTTACTCCCCATCGAGTGCGAACGAATGCCTCAAGGTAATCGGTCGCATCCGGTCGCTACCGCTCCCGGTTCTGTATCGGCAATCTGAGTTCAAACTTCGCGCCCTTGCCGTTTTGTGATGGGACCAGCCGGGCGGTGCCGCCGGCTTCCTCCATGCGCTTGCGAACGATCGCGAGACCGAGACCCGTGCCGCGCTGCCTCGTGGTGAAGAACGGTTCCCAGATTTTTGTTTGCATCGTGGCGGCGATGCCCGGGCCGCTGTCAGACACGACAAAGACCACCTCGCTTTTGTCGACCAAAGATTCTATCGTCACCTTGCCGCCGCCGGGTGTGGATTGCAAAGCATTCAAGACGAGGTTTGACAGAGCATCGCGAATCGCGGCCGTCTGCACCCCGTCTAACTCGAGCGTGGCGTCAGCGTGACACTGCAGATCGATGGCCCTTTCACTTGCATCAGCTCGAAAAAGACTGTTTACGCTTCGCAATAACTCATCCGCGCGGCAGGGCGGAGCAGCCGGTGGTCGGTTGCTCGCGAAGCTAAGCAACTGCGTCACGCTCTTACTTAGACGATCGGTCTCACCAACAATCAAACTCAGATCGCGCGAGTGCTGACTGCTGAGTGCTTCGTCCTCGCTCATGACCTGAGCAATCGACTTGATCGCCGACAGCGGGTTCTTCACTTCATGAGCGACGGTGGCGGCCATCTGGCCCAGCGCCGCCAGCCGTTCACCTTCGGCTACTTTTCTTTCGAGTCGCAGGTTTTCATCGGCCAGCCGGCAATCTTCGATGGCAATTGCGACCTGACCGGCGAGGACTTCGAGCACGGCGCGCACGTCGGGCGTCAACGCATTGGGAGACGCTTCTATCAAGAGCAAACCGGCGTCTCGATCTTCGCGACGCAGCACATAGGCGATGCTGTAGTTCTGCTCTCCGAAAACCACGTCGTCTTCGAGCGCATTTACGCCGGCTGCTTGCGCTCTGCTTAAGAGACTCTCTATCCAATGCGACTCATCAGGATTGTCAGATGCTATTTCATCATCGTCGCTGGGACGCAAGACGATCTTAACCCGCCGCAGCGAGAGCGCGCCGGCGGTTTGTGATTCAATGAAAGCCAGCAACTCAGGAAGCCGCCGGTAGCGTCCCGCATGAGCTCCCACGTGAGCCACAACTTCGCGATAGAGCGCGGTCTCGCGTTCGAACAGCGCGCGAAACCGCTTCTCCAGCCAGCCGCGCAAAGGGGCCGCCAGCAAGGTCAACGCCAGAATCAAAATCGCTTCGATCACCCCCGCGCGCAGGCCGTAGCGCGAGTTGGCCCAATCGCTGATGCGTCGTATCCCGTAGAGGTAAACGGCGAGCACCATGGCCGCGAACGTCGCGACGATCAAACTCTCTTTGATAATCAGTTCGAGAAAGCGATAACGATAGATGTAATAAGCCAGCAGCGCCGAAGGCAGGAGCGATCCCAGATTGGCGAAGGTCTGAAGATACTGGCCCGCCACAGTTCCCTGGCCCAACCCGAGACCCAGGGCCGCCAGGATTAATACCGCAATCATGATGAACGAGCCGGCGAGAGTGCGCAGAATGCGCCGCTCGCTCGTCGAAGGCGCGCGACGCGCGACCAGCAGCTCAGTTATGGCCACGACCGCCAGCGAATAAACGACCCAAACCGCGAACGGCAGCACGAACTCCGCCAGCTTCGCGATCATCGGCTGGTAGGGCCCCATCCAAATGCGCGGCACTGTGATAATCAAAAACAGGCATGGGATGTAGGAAAGATAAACTCTTAGTCGCTCAGTGCGGGTCAGATTACGCCCTCGAGCACTGGCCCAAAGGTGCAGGTGAACATGCAGCAAGAGCGAGTAGCAAACGGTGATACTGATGACGGCAATTGAATTGGCTATGCGCAGGGCGCCGACCCATCGCGCAACGTCGAGTCCCAGCAAACGATGCAGAGTGATAACCAGATTGCTCGCGTGCCACGCGGCCATGCACACGCCCAGGCTGAGGAGCAGCCGCTGAATAGGCACCATCCCCAGACGCTGCCTGAACAGGAGATACCCCATCCACAACGGCAACACCGCGCCAAGACTGTACCCAATGAGTTGGAGAGCTTCGAGCAGAGTCACATCGAGAGGATATCAGGAAGCGATGCGGAAGGGGGAGTGTGAGAGAAGGCCGGCGCGGGCGATTACAAACGCGTCAGTACCGAAAGAGGTAGCGCCAGGTAGCAAGTTGAGAAAGAGACTATTCGCGCTACGGTCCACGATCTGTCGGGGGCTTTGACTTAAGAAGCTTCATATTTTTGACGAAGTCGTTCAAGTGGTCTTCATGAAGATCACACCAGATCGGTGGGGTTCAGAGTCTTCAACGCGTCCGCCACGGTGAGCTTGAGCGTCTCCGCCTGATATGGCATCCCCAGATCCAACGCCCTCTTAGCCCTCTTGCCGTTGACCACCGGATCGTCCTGAAAGGTCTTGGGGGTTGCGTCGGTCGAGACCAGGAAGATTTCCTCAGTACGGAAGTCGTAGTGTGTATCGTTCGGATCAGTGATCGCCGGGTCGCCGTGGAAGATCACACCGTCGAGCCGACCGTAGCTCGTGAACGTCGCTCGGTTGGCGCGCCAGTAGTTGACGTCGCCTCCGGGGCCGTTCGCCGCAGTCCCGGTGAAGTCGTTGTAGAAGATCAGGCGGGCGCCGAGCGTCTCCTTATCGATCTCGCCCGTTACCCAGTCAGCCCAAGCGACGCGATCGCGCTGGTTTGCCGGCACACCGCCCGGCTCGTTCATGATCTCGTAGAAGACGTTCCAGTAGTCCTTGGTCAAGGCGACCACGTGTTGAATGAAAAGCGCCTGGAGTTCCTTCTGCTTCGCGTTGAACTGCACATGGTAGAACTCTGGGATGCCGCCGACGGGTGCCTTCTCGTCGTGGATAAGATTGAAGTAGTTGTTGGCCGCGTTCCAGGGGTTGCGCGGCCAGCGCTCTTCGCGATCGCTGGTCTCGTACTCCAGGCCGGTGCTGTCGAACAGTGTGATCTGGACGGCGATGCCGCGCGCGGCTGCCTTCTCAATCATCGCGCGCAGGCGGTTGAAGTAGTTGGCATTGAACGAATCGATCTTCCACTTGCCGTTCGGGTCGCGCAGATACGGGCTGTAGGCGAATCCAGGCTCATCGTAGTGGTAATACGCGAGCATAGGGAAGCGGAAGTAGTTGTTCCCACGCGTCCGAAGCTGGTCGAAGATCGGTGCCGGATCGACGTCGAGTGCCTCAATACCTGCGTCACTGGTCTTGGGCGGATAGATGCCGGCGAGTCGGACCGGCTGTCCTCGATACAGCAGCTTCGAGCCCGTTCGTGTGAATCGCGTCTCCAGTGCCATGATGTCCTCCTGTGGTGTGGCTTCGCGGTCTAACGGACAGTGGACGCAAAAAGAGCCGCAAAGTCAAGACAATTTGCGGAAGTTTCTGTGCAGACTGCCGGTGCGCTGCACCAGCAGCATGAACTTAGACCACAGCACAACGTGAAGCGCGATGCTTCACGGCGAGCCCGCTTGGCTGTTTGGTGCAGTTCGCTCACTCGGGGAACTCTGGCTGGGGCTGGTCAGTTGATCTCAGCCTCCCTGGTTCCGACCACGCCGCTGCTTGAGCAAGTAACCAAAGCCGCGTGAGGTGAGGATGAATGCTCCGCCTAAAGGAAGTTGCCAGTCAGTCTGAAACGTTCCCGAAGCGTGCGTTGGAAAACAACGAGTCAAAGCACTACTTGAATGGTTGGCCCAACCCGGCCACTACTGACTAGTGTTTTCCATTGACAGGCCGCCTCTATTGGCTGGCTGTTCGGCGGCGTCGATAAGTTTAGAGCCGCTTTTGGTCAGTGGCCACTTTGCCGACCTTGACGAGGCTAACGTCCCAAAGGAAACGGGCTTGTTCGTTTACCTTGCCACGTATGTAACCGGAAATATATTTCCCGCAATTTAGGTTTTCCAGTTGTTTGAAAAATTCAACGATGTCTTTGTGCGAAATATCGTAGCCAGCCAAGCTGAGAACAGAAAAAAGACTGCCGACGGTGGTAATAGTTCGTTTGTTGTGACGAGACGCAAGACTTTCGAAGATAAAGCGCGCCTTAGAATTCGATCGATAAATGGTTCTTAGAGCATTGATGTCAACATTAGCTGAATGTAGTGTTTGCATTTGGTTTCTCCAATAAAAAGTAAGTTTTAAAAAGAATCAATGTAGCCGCCGAACGTTGGAATTGACCGGGCGCGCACGTAACCTCGATAGGCGCGAGTTGTGGATGAGAAGCCCGCTGACTCGCGCTCCGGTCCAATGACTTGTTCGGCGCAGCCGCGCTATGCACCTGGCCTTTGCAAAGAACGTCCAGCTATCCAGGGAATTATGAACAGCATGAAATAACCTAGCCAGACTGTCAGAGAGACAAAGTAGCCGAAGCCAGCCTTCAACAGAAGCACCAATACCAATAAGTCCAGCGCGAGGTTCACGACCGAAAACATGATACCCAGCTTGAGCCCTTCGGCAGCTTTATCACCCGCCGCCTTCAGATAACTCTTTGCCAGAAGATAAGTGACGATGAGCCAAATGATTAGAATGGGGAAACTGATAGCCGGATTGCTGGAGACGTAAGGAATTGCCGCGACCGTCTTCAATGCGGGCGTCATAAACACGATGCTGCCCCAGACGAAGCCGATTGTCCAGAGCAAGACAGCGTAAATGAGAGCTTTCCCAATCTTGAACCGCATGTCAGTATCCTTTCTCTCAAGTGTGAGACGAACCGTCAATTCATTCTCGGCAATCTGTTCATTGCCTTTTGGATATTACGAATTCGCGCTTTCACTGAGGCCGCTTTATCTGTCTCTCCGCGTTCTAGCTGTTCGATCGCATAGTCAATGTATTCGTTGCGTTGCCTGGCTAGCTCATAAAATCCATTGTATGACCATGCCCTTAAGAATTTGTTCTCGTCATAGAGATTTCGTTCCAGAAACCAGATGAGGCTGCTTTCACTTTCCTTAGGGATCATTAAGTACGGCAACACCTGACAAACGTGAAGCTTTGATAGCCAATGGGTCAGCTCTGAGAGTGATCCAAAGAGCGCGATCAGGTGTGCTTCTTTGAACTGGACATGATTCTCAGCCAGTCTCTTGAGCAACCATGTCGCTGCAGTCTGAATGTTCGGTTCTTGATCGGCAACCAGAAGCACCAGACCTTCGATTAACGAATTCGTTCGGCGATGTCTCGATAAAATTCGCTCGAGCACATCTGTGTGCTTACCATCGAACGATTCTAGCTCCTCTCTTATCGACATCTTTCACGACTTGTTTTCAGAATGACGCTTTGTGGTTATCGTACGCCGAACGTCTGAGTTGACGCGGCGGCGCGATTTCATTCAAGCATCGCCGGACCAGTCATGATCCGAAACACGCTCCCGCCGCTCGCGTCCAATGGTACGATGAAAGTCGGGCTCATAAATTAAGCTCAAGTAGCAGATGTCTCCGGCAGGATAATCATCCTGTTTTCCCAATACCTGATTATTTAGGGAGGAGACATCTGCA
>Ga0193732_1000047_pt1 | contig 28883 bp, 29 predicted proteins | sample U1s1metaG_FD_145077 | JGI IMG/M metagenome (GOLD analysis project Ga0193732, IMG submission 145077) | Soil microbial communities from a riparian zone of the East river system, Colorado, United States - U1s1 | ecosystem: Environmental > Terrestrial > Soil > Riparian zone | place: USA: East River...
TATCGCCGCCGTCAAGGTCGTCTTCCCGTGGTCCACGTGCCCAATCGTCCCGATGTTCACGTGCGGCTTGCTGCGATCAAATTTCTCTTTGCTCATCTTGGTCTCTTCCTCATGTGGCACAGACTTGCGGTCTGTGTCTGAGTGGTTACTAAATCCGAACTGCACAGACTAAAGTCTATGCTACTTATTCTATGGAGCCCGCGATGAGATTTGAACTCATGACCTCCTCCTTACCAAGGAGGCGCTCTACCCCTGAGCTACGCGGGCTGTAGCGCAAGTCGCTCACTTGCGTTCGTTCAAGTCTCAAACCGACAACTTGTCTTGCAATTGGAGCGGGCGACGAGATTCGAACTCGCGACCCTCAGCTTGGAAGGCTGATGCTCTACCAACTGAGCTACACCCGCTCACCCTTTGAAATTTCACATCTCAAATTCGAGATCTGAAGTTTCAGTTGGTGCAGGGGGTAGGATTCGAACCTACGTAAGGCGTTAGCCTGCCGGGTTTACAGCCCGGTGCCATTAACCACTCGACCACCCCTGCCTGTTTGTGCCGCCAATAAGGCATGCGAATAGAACCGGTGAGAAACAATCGAACCGACGTTCCCTAAGCGCGCACTCCGGCCCTAGCCGCAAACTCGTCACTTTAACTGAGGTTAGTAGGCTTTTGCAAGTTCACGAGTGGAAAGACCGCCGCGACCGTTCATGTCGCGGCATTCCGGCTGGTCGGTCTGACGCAGATACGTGTTTTTTGGAGCCGGCGAAGGGACTTGAACCCCCGACCTACTGATTACAAATCAGTTGCTCTACCAACTGAGCTACGCCGGCTGACTTGCGGCTGGCCCATACTAGCAGCATCAAAAATCAAAGTGAAGGAAGCGACCCGGCACGGCACTGTTTTGTTGAGCGGTGTTCAGAGTACCAACTTCAGCCGGACTTTTACGACCGAGGAAAGAACCCGACTAAAGTCGGTACTCTAAACACCTGTCAAATTAAGACACCACCTTGCCAGCGCGTAACTTGACAACGCATTGCCCGTTTCCTATTCTAGCCGTTCGCGTTTTAGGCGCTTAAGATAGAAGGACTTATCTATGTCAACATACTTTCCCAGCGGCCAGAGTCTGGCCCAGGAGCGGAAGTGGTACGTCGTGGACGCCGCCGGCAAAACCGTCGGACACCTGGCATCCGAGGTAGCCACTGTTCTGACAGGCAAACGGAATCCCAAATGGACACCGTTTCTCGACATGGGCGACCATGTGATCGTAGTCAATGCTCGCAAGGCGATGTTCACTGGCTCAAAGGCAACCGGCAAGGTCTATAGCCGGCATACGCTCTATCCAGGTGGCCTGCGACAGACGACTGTGACTGAGATGTTTACGAAACATCCCGAGCGAGTGATTGAGTTCGCCGTGAAAGGGATGCTGCCCAAGACAAAACTCGGGAAGGCAATGGCCAAGAAGTTAAAAGTCTATGCTGACGCCGAGCATCCTCATTCGGCGCAGCTACCACAACCCCTCGAACTCCCTTCACGCAAAAATCAAAAGTAGAAACCAGAAACAAAGGATTAAGACGTGGCAGAAATTCAATACTACGGAACCGGGCGGCGAAAGACTTCGACTGCCCGAGTCTATTTGCGACCGGGCGCAGGCAATTTCCTGGTTAACCGGAAAGCCTTCGAGACCTACTTCCCCAACGAGACGCACCGCATGATTATTCGCCAGCCGTTTAATTTGACTGAGACGGGCAACAAGTTTGACGTTCTGGTCAATGTGGCGGGCGGCGGCCCCTCGGGCCAGGCCGGCGCGATTCGCCACGGCATCACTCGGGCTTTGATGTTATACAACGCCGACTTGCGACCGGCCTTGAAGCAGGCCGGATTGATTACCCGGGACCCACGCATTAAAGAGCGCAAGAAATACGGTCAGAAGGGCGCGCGCAAGCGCTTCCAGTTCTCGAAGAGATAGAGACATTGCCGATTGCCAATTGCCGATTTTTGATTGGCGGTCCTGCGAATCCATTAAGGGTCGCCGCTTTTCAATCGGCAATCGGAAATCAAAAATCGGAAATGATTTGAATCCATTGTCGCGATTTTGATTGGTTGCTTTCAAAGCGAAGGCACTAGTCGCGGCGAGTACACAAACCAATTGACATAAAGGAGAAAGCTTTTTGGTTACGGTTACGATGAAAGAGTTGTTGGAGGCCGGTGTTCACTTTGGCCACCAGGTGCGTCGTTGGAATCCGAAAATGAAAGAATACATTTTCGGAGAGCGCAACGGCATTTACATTATCGATCTGCAAAAAACGCAGAAGATGTTTCGCGAGGCGCTGCAGGCCGTGTCCAACATGGTCGCTGAAGATCGCGGCAAGACCGTGCTCTTCGTGGGCACCAAGCGCCAGGCGCAGGATGCCGTGCGCGAGGAGGCGGAGCGCTCGGGACAGTATTACGTGAACCAGCGCTGGCTGGGCGGTTTGCTAACGAACTTTCAGACGGTGCAGAAGTCGATCAAGCGCTTGAAAGATCTCGAAGCGATGCAAACCGATGGTCGCTATGAGAAGTTGACCAAGAAAGAGCGCATCAAACTGGATCGTGAGCGACAGAGTTTGGAGAAGGTGCTGTCAGGCATTAAGAGCATGAATCGCCTTCCCGACGCGGTCTTCGTTATCGATGTACGGAAGGAAGAGATCGCGGTCGCCGAAGCAAACAAACTCGGCATTCCGGTGATTGCGGTCGTCGATACGAACTGCTCGCCCGAGGGCATCGATTATGTAATTCCCGGCAACGATGACGCCTTGCGCGCGGTCCGTCTGTTCGCGTCGCGCATCGCTGACGCCGTGCTCGAGGGCCAGCAAATGCTGACCGAGGGCGGCGCTACAGCCGAAGAACCACCGGTGGCGGAAGCTGCCACGGCGGAGACGCCTGCGCCGGGCGGCGAGATTGAAAGCGCCGCGGCTCCGGTCGCGACCGAGAACGCCGGGACCGCAACCGTCGTAAACCCGCAGATCACCGATTCGATCACGCAAACGAACGTGAAGGTTCTGGGCGATAGCCCAGCCCCTCCTCAACCGGTCGAAACTCTGCTGCAAAAAGAACCCGAAGACGAGAGTGCGGAGGTCGTCGCCGCAAGTTAGCATTAAGGCAATATCAATTCATCGGCGAGCGCAGCCTCAAAAGCGGAACAACCGCCGGGCTGCGCCTTTTCATGAAGTAGCATAGACTTTAGTCTGTGCTGATCAAATTCAAGAGCGTCACAGACTGAAGTCTATGCTACTAATCAGGGAGAGTAAGGAATCATGGCAGAAATAAACGCAGCCGCGATTAAGGCGCTGCGCGAAAAAACAGGCGCCGGAATGATGGAATGTAAGAAGGCGCTAATCGAAGCCGAAGGCAATCAAGAACGGGCGAATGAAATTCTGCGCGAACGCGGATTGGCATCGGCCAAGAAGAAGGAAGGCCGCGTCGCCGCTGAAGGTGTGGTTGGATCGTATATTCACATGGGCGGCAAGGTTGGCGTATTGGTCGAAGTGAACTGCGAGACTGACTTTGTCGCGCGCGGCGAAGACTTTCAGCAACTGGTCAAAGACATCGCCATGCACATCGCGGCCGCAGAGCCGCGGCACGTCTCGCGCGAGGAGGTTACCTCGGAGACGTTGGACAAGGAGCGCGAGATCGCGCGGGCCCAGGCGAAGAACGAACCTAAGAACGCGAACAAGCCGGACCAGGTCATCGACAAGATCGTCGAAGGCCGGCTCAATAAGTTTTATGAAGAGTTCGTTTTGCTGGACCAGCCATTTATCAAAGATCCGGCCACGACCGTGGGCGAGCTGGTCACGGAAAAGATCGCCAGGACCGGAGAGAAAATTACTATTCGGAGATTCGCTCGCTACAAGATGGGCGAAGGTCTGGTTAAGCGTGAAGACGACTTCGGCGACGAGGTCGCGAAGCTCGCGGGAGAGTAGTTTTTGCCGAAGGGTGTCAGAAGCCCGCGCGTCAGCAAGGGCTTGGCTGATGATCGAGCCCTCCCTGACGGTCGGGCTTCTGACACACTTACTATTCATAGATGATCACTGAAACCCAGAACCAACCAGCCTACCGTCGCGTGCTCTTGAAGATTTCCGGCGAGGCGCTGATGGGCGAGCAAACCTTCGGCATCGATGTAGACGTCGCGCGAGCGGTGGCCGAAGAGGTCAAACAGGTCCACGACCTGGGAATTCAGGTCGCGGTGGTTGTGGGCGGAGGGAATATCTTCCGTGGGCTTTCGAAAAGCGCCGGCAACATGGACCGCTCTTCCGCGGACTATATCGGTATGCTGGCGACGGTTATGAACGCAGTTGTGTTGCAGGACGCTCTGGAAAAAACGGGCATCCAGACGCGCGTGCTGTCAGCGATCCACATCCCCCAACTTGCCGAACCATTCATTCGCCGTCGCGCGATCCGTCATTTGGAAAAAGGCCGGATCGTGATCTTCGCAGCCGGCACCGGCAATCCTTTCTTTTCGACTGATTCAGCCGCGGCGTTGCGCGCGCTCGAGATTAAGGCCGAAGTAATTTTGAAAGCGACCAAAGTGGACGGCGTGTACTCCGCAGATCCGATGAAGGACCCGACGGCGACGCGATTCGACTGCATCACTTATCAGAAAGTTTTAGAGAAGCAGTTGAAAGTGATGGACGCGTCGGCAATCTCTCTGTGCATGGACAACAATCTGCCGATCGTGGTCTTCAACATGCGCACACCGGGAAATATCGCCCGCGTGGTCACCAGCAACTGCGGCATCGGAACGCGCGTCGCTCTGATTTGTTAGGTTAGGGCAAGAAAATGAGTGAAAGAAACCCGGTTCAGTTTCTTCGTGTTGTTTCGTGTGATTTAGTGGATCGTCTGTCGTGGGTAAAGACTCGATCCACAAAATCACACAAAACAACACGAAAAGAACTTCTGTTCAGCGTTGAAGGTTGCGGGCTTGCAAAGCACAACCTAAAAGGTTGACTAAGAGTACTGTTTTGTCTATTCACGATTTACGATTTACGATTTACGTCTGCTTACGGAGTTCGTCATGAACGAAAAAGACGTCATCAAAGAAACCAAGCCGCGCATGGAAGCCGCAATCGACGATGTGCGCCGCAAGCTGGCGACGGTGCGCACGGGGCGGGCAGCGGTGAGCCTGCTCGACAACATCATGGTTGATTACTATGGCACCCCAACGCCGCTAAACCAGATGGCATCCGTGCATGCGCCCGAGCCGCAGATGCTCACCGTGCAGCCATGGGATCAGACGCAAGTCGCAAATATTGAAAAAGCGATTCGAGCTGCCGATCTCGGTTTGAATCCATCGAACGACGGCAAGCTGGTGCGGATTCCGATACCGCCGTTAACGGAAGAGCGCCGCAAGCAGCTCGCCAAACAAGTCCATGAGATCGCCGAAGAGCATCGCACCGCCGTTCGCAACATCCGCCGCGACGAGAACGACAAGCTGAAGAAGATGTTGAAGGACAAATCGATTTCCGAGGATGCCGAACGCGACGGATTGGATGAGGTGCAAAAACTGACCGACTCGTACATCTCGAAGATCGACGAACTCTCAAAGTCCAAAGAACATGAGCTCATGACCGTCTAGTATCACTTCGATTGGCTGGCTCCCTCTCCCTTTGGAAGAGGGCTGGGGTGAGGGGCGGGGCTAGAGACAAAACAGGGAGTAGTTAATCGTGCTCGTTTCACGCCCTCTCCCTAACCCTCTCCCAGAGGGAGAGGGAATCAAGCACTTTCAACCTCCTGATGACCCTATCTCTGGCCCTATCCGTAATTGCCATCGCGAGCGGCGCGCTTCTCACTTACACCTGGGATGAGGACGCGCCGCTCGCTTCGCGTTTATGCACCGGGACCTGCATCGGGTTTGCTCTATTGGCGCTGATTGGCTTCGTCCTCGCGTTATTGATCGGACTGACGACTACGACCTTAGTCGTGACAGCGCTCCTGCTGGCAACACCCGCTCTCCTGTTAAGGAGCCCGCAGATTCGTGCTCAGATTGATCAGGACCTCCAGACAACAACCAAGGCGATCAGCCGGGCGGCCACCCGGCCGGATCGCTGGGCGTTCATCTATTTTCTGTTCTATGCCGCCGTCGCAATCGTCATGTGGCTGGTGTTCTCGCGGGCGATGTTTGAAAAGCCGGATGGCATCTATACCGGGGTCCTGAACAACTATGGCGACCTACCCTTTCACCTTAGCGTGATCACGCGCTTTGCCTTTGGCCAAAACTTTCCGCCCGAAGACCCAACGTTTGCCGGCGCCCGGTTTACTTATCCGTTCATGACCGACTTTGTCTCGGCGATGTTCGTGCGCGCCGGCGCGAGCCTGCGCGATTCGCTGTTCATCGAAAACTACTTCGTCGGCGTGGCGCTGGTAGGAGTGCTGCATCGCTTTGGCCAGAAGCTCCTGCTCAACCGCACGGCTGCGATTCTGACGCCGGTGCTCATTATCCTTAACGGTGGCCTGGGTTGGGCGATGTTGGTGAGCGACGTGAACAAGAGTGACGGCGGTGTGTTCCGCGTACTAAGAGACATTCCACACTCGTACACAATTCTTCCCGAAGGCGCGGAGGGCTGGCGTTGGGGCAACGCCGTCACCAGTTTGCTGGTGCCGCAGCGCGGATTCCTGCTCGGCATTCCGCTGGCGGTAATCGTGTTTACGCAATGGTGGGCCGCGTCGCGCAGCGCTGAGGAAGTAAAAAGTAAAAAGGCAAAAAGCAAAAAAGAAGAGCGCCGTGACAAGAGATTGAAGCCGACAAGGAGCATGAGTGGAAGAGCCGGATCGACCGTCGATAATTCTTCCCTTTCTACTTTTGACTTTTTACTTTTGCCTTCAGCGAAGCGGATGCTCGCCGCGGGCGTCGTCGCCGGTCTGTTGCCACTGGTGCACGCGCACAGCTTCATCGTGGTGATGGGCGTGGGTGCCTGCCTGTCTCTGATCAACTGGTCCCGTTGGCGCGAGTGGCTCGCTTTCTTTGTAGTAGCTTCGATGATCGCCGTGCCGCAGTTGTTGTGGTCCACCCATGGCAGCGCGGTCAGCACGCGCGCCTTTATTGGCTGGCAGTTCGGTTGGGACAGCGGCGATGCAAACTTTTTCTGGTTCTGGCTCAAGAACACCGGGCTCTTCATTCCGCTGCTAATCGCCGCGCTCCTTTGGAAGCGTGAAGATTATCTGGTTTCGCGCCGGCTGCTTTTTTTCTTCCTGCCTTTCACGCTCTGCTTCATCATTCCCAACCTGGTGAAGTTGGCGCCGTGGATTTGGGACAACGTGAAAGTCCTCTTCTACTGGTGGATCGCATCTGCGCCCATCGTCGCACTATTGCTGGCGCGCCTCTGGGAAGGAAACGCCTGGAATCGCGGGTTGGCGGGCGGATTGTTCATCCTCCTTACGCTCGCCGGCGCGCTGGATGTTTTTGCCCTGGTCACCAGGCAGGGTGAGTATCAGGAGTTCGATCGCGACGGCGTCAAGTTTGCCGAGTCTATCAAGCAGCAGACCGAGGCGCGCGCTACGATTCTGCACGCGCCAATTCATAACACGCCGGTTTTTTTGACGGGCCGGCGATCGCTGATGGGTTATCCTGGTCACATCTGGACGCACGGAATCGAATTTGGCCCGCGCGAAACAGATATCAAGAAGATCTACGCGGGCGCGCCCGACGCCGAAAGCTTGCTCAGCAAATACGGGGTCGACTATGTTGTAATCGATCCGCAGGAGCATTCGGTATTGACAGTAAACACGGACTTCTTCAATCGTTACCCGGAAGTTGTGAAAATTGGCGAGTACCACCTCTACAAGATCAAGCCGTAAGCAGTCGCGCGCGAAAGACGCACCGGCAAAAAAGACCAGCGACGCGCCTGTCGACGGCCCGGAGATGTCTGAGCGCGCCTGGCGATTGTCGTCCCTGGGAATTCTGATCGTGGGGGCCTTCCTGCGGCTCTACAATCTGTCGCTCGTTCCTCTGCACCACGACGAAGGCGTTAACGGAAACTTTCTTGTCAGTTTGGTTCGCGAGGGAGCGCCAGCATACAAGTACAATCCGGAAAACTATCACGGCCCGACTCTCTACTTCTTTTCCGCCGTCATTCCCTGGATAGCGCGGTTCTTTGGGGGAAAGGCCTTTGGCGATAATTACGGCCTCACGACTTTCAATATTCGTCTGGTGACGGCCGCCTTCGGCATTGGCACGATCTGGCTCGTGCTGCTCCTGCGCAAACGAATCGGAACAATTGGGGTGCTGTCGGCGGCGGGTTTGATCGCCATATCTCCCGGCGCGGTATATCTCTCGCGCTATTTCATCCACGAATCTCTGTTCGTCTTTTTCACTCTGGGTATTGTCGTCGCCGCATTGAAGTATTACGACAGCGGGCGCGGTTCCTATCTGATTCTGGCTTCGATATCCGCGGCGTTGATGGTGGCGACCAAGGAGACCTGGATCATCAACGGACCGGTGCTCTTGATCGCGCTAATTACGACGAGTATTTACTTTTGGCTGCGCGCCCGCATGGATGGCAAGGAGAGCGAATCCTCTCTGGGTGAGCGTTGGCGGCAAACGATCGAGCGTTTTGGTGGACCTGTGCCCCTGGCTACGGTGGCACTTGTAGCCTTCGCCGTCTTCATCATCGTCAACGTGCTGTTCTATTCGTCGTTCTTTACCAACTATCCCAAGGGTGTCAGCGACGCGATGCAGACTTTGAAGTTTTGGTCGCATCGCACGCACGAACACGAGCATCCGTTTCTGCAGTATTTCGAATGGCTTAGACAAATAGAATCGCCGCTGCTCTTGTTGGGAGGTGTCGGAGCGGCAGTGGCAGTCTGGCGAGCTGACAATCGTCTGGCGGTTTTCGTGGCTCAGTGGGGATTCGGAATCCTCGTGGCCTATTCGTTGGTTGGATACAAGACTCCTTGGATTGCTTTGAACTTTATCGTTCCGCTGGCGATCATCAGCGGCTACGCTCTCGATCAGCTTTATCGGAGATTTGGAGAGCCGTGGGTTCCGCTTTCGTTGACGGTCGGCGCTATTGTGCTGCTGATATTCGGCCATATTGCGAAGCTCAAGTACGGCGAGGCCGGCAAGATTTCGGGCGTCACGTGGGACTTTGATTTTTCGAACAACTGGCCTTACATAGTTAGCATCGTGCTCCTGGCGGCGTACGCTGGATACATTCTGTATTCCCGATCGGATAGGCGAAAGACCTCTCCGCATTTCTATCTCGCCGTAGGTGTCGTGCTGGTTGTCAGCTGCTATCAAATGTACGAGCTCAACTTTGTTCATTATGACGACGACCAGTACCCCTACGTCTATGCGCACACGCGGCGCGAGACGCTGCAGATGCTGGACGAAATCGATCGCATCTCGAAGCGCCTGGGCACGGCCACCGACACTGGCATCGCGCTGGTCTCGCCCGACTACTGGCCTCTGCCCTGGTATCTGCGCGATTACAAAAAGGTCGGTTACTACCAACAAATCGTGGCCACGAACGAGCCACTCATCATCGGTTCGACCGCGCAGGAAGAACAACTCAAGTCGACCTATGGCGACCGCTATGTGCTGGTCCCCTCCGGAAAAGATGACGGTAGCTACGACCTGCGTCCCGGTGTTGATCTGTTGCTGTTCGTAAGGAAAGACGTGGCGAAGTAGCGAGTAAGAAGTAGAGTGTGAGTCGGATGCCGAACGGTCCGCTGAAATTTGAATGGGATCCAAAGAAGGCTGCGAGCAATCTGCGCAAGCATGGCGTTTCGTTCGGGGAAGCCGCTTCGGTGTTCAATGATTTCCTGGCAACGGTCTACGAAGATCCTGACCACTCAGTACGCGAAAAGCGATATCTAACTATTGGTACCTCGGCACAGGGACGGTTGCTTCATATCGCCTATGCAGATCGAGGTGAGCGAATTAGAATAATCAATGCGCGAAAAGTGACGGGAAGAGAAAGAGACCTCTATGAAAAAGAAGACAGATAAGAAGTCGGATGAGATGAGACCGGAGTATGACCTTAGGAAGCTTAAATTTGTCGGCCGTGGAATCTACGCTGAGCGATATCGATCAGGAACAAACCTTGTCTTACTGGAACCTGACGTTAGAGAGGCGTTTCCTGATGATGAATCCGTAAACGAGGCTCTGCGCGTAATTGCAAAGGCCGCGAAAAGACAAGCCACACCAACTCGAAAGAGTCCAACGAAGGTTCGGCGTCAGTCATCACAACCCCGATCAGGCAAAGCCCGAGCTGCATGAGCGAACAAGAACCATCAACCTTTAGACCGTTTGTCTTCACGGTAATTGAAGACTACGGCGTGAACGTAACCATCGAAGTCTCGGAAGAAGACTACCAAGCCGACCTGGCCGCCGGGACCGATGAAGAAGCTACTCTTAAACCTGGACACTACAAGATAAAGCGTGGGGGATTTCTGGCACGACATCCGGAGTTGAAGGTCAAGGAGAAGAACAGCGCGTGAAGTCGACGTTGGACAAACGATCAGCGTTGCTGCGTCTCGCAAAGGTGCGACAAAGCACCCGACGGCCCGGGTACAAATGCATCGGCGCCTACCACGGCGGCGTCTATGAGTGTGACTTTGTTTCGCCCTACACCATAACAGCCGGCAATGTTGACGCAGAGATCATGGTCATGCTTCAGGACTGGGCCTCCGACGACGACCTAAAACACCCGTTAGACGAATCTTCCGCAACGCTAGGATACGATCCGTGTGCGCCAACGAATAAGAAGCTCATCAAGCTGCTGCATACCACCTTTGGCGTGGCCCTTCGAGACACTTACGCTACGAACCTCTTTCCGTTTATCAAGCTTGGTCGTAGGAGCAAGAAGATACCGCCAAAGGACATGTTAGCCGCTGCTCAGCAATTTGCATTGCCCCAGATTCGTATGGTGGACCCAAAGCTAGTAATCTGCCTTGGGAAAGACACCTTCAATGCTGTTCGAGAAGCGTGTGAATTTAGTCCAAGTCAATACCTAGATTCCGCGATTGAAAATCCTTTCTGTGTCGGCACAACGAGAGTGTGGTGCCAGACACATACTGGAAGGCTGAGCAACCGCGGTCCCTTCGAACGTGTGTTGAATGACTGGCGCAAAATGAAAGAAGATGTGTACTAAGCCATGATGCGACTTCCCAAATTCGACTACCGCGTCCCGCGGACCATCGCGGAGGCGGTGAAGATTATCGGCGACGTTGGGCCGGAGGCGCAGTTCGTCGCGGGCGGCACCGATCTGTATCCGAACATGAAACGCCGGCAGCAGACGCCGCGCACGGTGATCTCAGTCATGCGGCTGTCCGAGTTGAATAGGATCGACGGAGATGGAAAGGGCGGCCTCAGGATTGGCGCGTCGGTTTTGCTTTCCGATATTTGCGACCACCCGGTTATCAAACGCGACTATTCGGTTGTCGCCAGCGCTGCGCGCACTATCTCGACTCCAATCCTGCGCAACATGGGAACGATTGGCGGCAACCTGCTGCTCGACACGCGTTGCAACTATTACGATCAGAACTATGAATGGCGCAAGGCGATTAATTTCTGTTTGAAGAAAGACGGCGACGTCTGCTGGGTCGCGCCCGGAAGCTCGAAGTGCTGGGCCGTGCAGTCTTCAGATCTCGTCCCGGTGATGGTGGCCATCGGCGCTAAATTCCGTCTGGTTTCGACTCTGGGCGAGCGGATGATCGATGCGGCGGAATTTTACAACGATGACGGAATTGATTATTTGCAGAAGCGACCCGACGAACTCCTGGTTGATATTCATCTGCCGCCGACCAATGGTTGGCGCGCGTCTTATCAGAAGCTTCGTCGTCGCGGTGCTTTTGATTTTCCGGTGCTTGGCGTGGCCGCGTGGGTGAATCTGGATCAGGCAGGGACAGTTAGCGATGCGCGTCTGGTGCTCGGCGCAATCGCTCCCTCACCCGTGCAGGTGAAAGAAGCCGAAGCCACCTTGATCGGCCAACAGTTTGACGAAGAACATATCCAGGCTGCCGCCGAAGCCTGTTACAACAAAGCGCGGCCGTTGGACAACACAGACTTTGTCATGAACTGGCGCAAACAGATGACGCGGGAATATACGTTGCGGGCACTTCACGAGTTAGCGTAGCGCAGGACTCATCCCTGCCCGCGAGCCGAAATACATTTCACGCAAAGGCGGAGAGTAAAGCGAAAGGCGCAAAGCCGAGTCAAAACACTTGAATGACATTAGCGCCATTCTGCTCGCCGCCGGACGCTCTCACCGCATGGGCGCCTTCAAGCCGCTGCTGCCTTTTGGTGATTCTACGGTTGTCGAAAGCTGCCTCAGCAATCTTCGCGCGGCTGATGTCCAGGACATCATCGTAGTTGTCGGCCATCGCGCTGAAGATATTCGAGAACAACTCAAAACCCTCGACGTTAACTTCGCAGTTAATCCTGATCCCGATAGTGAGATGAGCGCTTCGATTGCCCAAGGTGTCGAAGCAGTAAGTCACGGCGCCCGGGCACTAATTATTGCGCTGGTCGATCATCCTGCCGTACCTGCTGAAACTATCAAGATTCTGATCGACGAATGGAGGGGCGGATCCCGGCTGGTCCAACCCGAACACGAAGGACGCGGCGGACATCCTGTCCTGATTGATCTGGCTTACCGGGATGAACTGCTGGCGCTCGATCCCGAGAGCGGTCTCCGTGCGCTCTTCGCGGCACATCGCCGTGAAGTAAGACGGGTGCCGGTTGTCTCCCCCTATGTTGCGCGCGACATGGACACGTGGGAAGATTACCGGCGGCTGCACTTCGATGTGTTCGGCGTCTCGCCGGCGAACGATTGAGCCCATTTTGGGCGCGTTTTTGGACAAGATAAAAATTGTCCAACGAGACACCCTCCGTGATCATCTAACCCGTCGTTGATTGGTCGTCTGTCCCGAAATGGGAGCAAGAGAGGCGACCAGGAAAAGGGAGTCACGATGTTCAGCAAAATTCGTAAGGGCACTGCGTTAGCGGCATGTGTATTGGCAGTAGCGCTGACTGCCTCGCTGCCGGTGCCGGCCCACAATCAGTCACCGGAATTCTCTCTGCGCGCGATTGACGGCGAAACGGTAACCTCGGCCAGTTTACGGGGTGAAGTCGTAGTGCTGGTCTTTGGCGCTTCATGGCTGCCGCTGACCAAAAACCAGATGGAAGCGGTGAAGAAACTTGCCGACCAGTACGCGGGTCGCGGCGTTGCGGTTTACTGGGTGAGCACTGAATCAGAATCGCCTAAGTCCAAGAACTACGTCGCGGACGAGCAGTTGCGCGAGTTAGGTCGGAAGTACAAGGTTACGGTGCTGCGCGATTCGGACGGCGCGGTCTCGAAAAAGCTGGGCGTCGATCAGTTGCCGTCTGTGGTGATCATCGACAAGCAAGGCAATGTTGCCGCAACCATCGGCGGCATGGATCCGTCCGTTGATCTCGCGAAGCAGTTGGCGGACCGCCTGAACAAGATCCTCTAACGTTTACGGAGCGCGGACATCCTGTGCGCCAGCGTGCGCAGCAGGCTTAGCCTTACATCATCATCTCTCATCAAAGCAAAAACGATTGGTTTTGCTTACGCCTGAATGCGGACAGGATGTCCGCGCTGTTCACATTTGTTGAGTTCTTGGTTGAAGGCGACTGATCCACGAACATCCATCCCAGGCACATGGACAGCCAGAGCAGATGCAGTATTTTTCCGGTGTGGAAGTTCATATTAGAACGCCTTCCGGTCGTGCCAGTTCAGAGTTCAACTTTTTAGCTTGCGCCGCGATCAACCTAACGATCGAACTGGCGGCCGGTCAAGGGAATTTTACCTCAAAGAGTTCGTACAACAGTCGCACCGGCAAACCCACGACGTTGAAATAATCGCCTTTGATTTCTTCAATGAAACGCGCCCCCAGTCCTTGAATCGCATAAGCGCCGGCTTTGTCCATCGGTTCGCCGGTAGAGACATACCAGTCAATTTCATCAAGGCTCATCACCGCGAACTTCACTTGTGTGGTTTCATACGCGACCTTTGATTCTGATGTGGCGTTGTCGATAAGGGCGACGCCCGTCAGCACCTGATGCCATTGGCCGCTTAAGTGTCGCAACATGCTGCGCGCGTCGTCGCTATCACGTGGCTTTCCCAAAATCTGTTCATTGATCACGACGACCGTATCGGCGGCGACAATCGTCGAACCCTTAGATCGGCGCGCCGCGGCTTCGGCTTTGGCCCAAGCCAGGCGCTGGACGTAGGTCGCCGCGTCTTCATCCCCCTTACGCGTCTCGTCAACATCCATCGGCAGGATTTCAAACGGCCAATTGACGGTGCGCAGAATCTCAGCCCGGCGCGGACTTGCCGAAGCCAGCAGAATCTTAGGTAGCGCTCCGATCCGAGCGCGATCGCCGGCATGTCCGGCTGAGTAATCGAGTGCGGGTGCACTCGTTTGGCTGTTTCGCTTATCATCCATTAAACTTCACATTCATTTTGCAAGTGGCACAGACTTCAGTCTGTGGTCCGAGGTAGCGCCGATTCAATCAGAGACTGAAGTCTGTGCCACGAAGTGACCAGATGATAGACGTTGCGCGCTTATTGCCCAAACTTCTGAACGCCACCGGCGCGAATCCGGAGATGGCTGAGATCGCCGCGAAACTCGCCTGGACCCGCGCCGCGGGTGAAGGTTTGCGTCGACACGCGATTCCGTTCCGGCTGTTTCGCAAGACTCTGGTGGTTTCGGTAGCCGATGCGATCTGGCAAAAGCAAATGCAGTCCATGAGCGGGGAACTCGTCTCTCGCATCAATAACTTGCTGGGCCGCGAAGTAGTTGACGACATCGAGTTCCGCATCGATCCGGCCACCATCGAGCAGGTGCGCATAAATTCACAACCCCGGCAGGATCAGGGAGGCAAAGTCCGTGGGCCAATCCCGGAGGAGCTGATCTCGGCGGCCAGTGAAATTGCGGATGAAGGTCTAAGAGAACAGTTTATTCGCGCCGCGGAGAATTGCATCGCACGCCGCAAAGCACGCATCGAGTCTGACTGAGTTGGGAATCTCTAAATCGAACAATCGATCATGCCAATTACCGAAGCCGACATTGAAAAAATCGCGCAGCTTGCGCATCTGGAGATCACGGACGAGGAGCGCCGGCTTTTTGCGCCGCAAATTTCTGAGATCGTCACTTACGTCGAACAACTGAACGCGATTGACACGAGCGCGGTCGAGCCGGCGCTGGGCGGTCTCACTCCTGAGGGCGAGCAGACGGTGTCCTGGCGACGAGACGAGGTCCAGCCTTCGTTGGGCCAAGAGCTGGCGCTGGATCAGGCGCCCGACGCCGCTGCGGGTCACTTTCGTGTGCCGAAGGTCCTGGGTTAGCTATCAAACATTGGAACAGCCGCCGCTCAAATCATTGCATGCTGACAGCTCGCTCAACTGGGTGAAGCTCGAGCAGTTTCGCAAACTATCCAACGAACAGCTCATGGGCTCTCTCAAAGCGGGCCAGGAATGTTCTCTGAAAGTGAGGCCGGATGGTACGCTTATTGAGGGGCATCATCGTATTAAGGTGCTGCGGGAAAGAGGAATAGATGTCGATTCCCTTCCTCGGGAGATCGTTCTTAAGAGTTAAGTTTCATGACTAACTATCTAATCGAAGGGCCATGGCCAGGCCGGCTTGCCATCGTTCCGCGGCCACGCGGAGGTGATTGGCTGGAGGACGAATTGCACGCCTGGAAAACGATGGGCTTCGATGTTGTTGTATCCCTGTTGACGAAAGATGAATTGGACGAACTTGGTTTGGCCGCGGAGGCGGATATCAGTCGGGCCCAGGGCCTTCAGTTTTGCGAATTCCCGATTCCGGATTTGGGCATTCCAAAGTCGTCGGCAGCAGCTCGCGAACTCGTGGACAACCTGCGCTCCGATCTCGACGTGGGAAAGCAGATTGCCATCCATTGCCGCCAGGGAATCGGGAGATCGGGACTGATTGCTGCCAGCGTGTTGATAGTTTCAGGTGTCGAGCCTGAACTTGCTATTCGTCAGGTGAGTGCCGCGCGAGGATTGCCGGTGCCGGAAACAGCGGAGCAAAGAGAGTGGGTGTTGGAACTGGCTCGAGATTCTGCTGCGTCCCTGGTCAAAGGATAACCGTACGATCGTATGAACCATGTTTGAGAGCATTGCAAACCTGCGAGACAAAATCGTGCGCGAGGAAACAACCGCGCGCGCCGTGACGGAATCCGCCCTGAACGCTGCGGAAAAACTAAACGGAACGCTCAACGCGTTTCTGGAAATCGATCGCGATGGTGCGTTGAATCGCGCCGAGACAATCGATGCGACAATAAAATCCACGGGAGAGACAACCGCTACCTCGGCAATGCCTCTCGCCGGCATCCCGATCGCTATCAAAGACAATATCTGTGTCCGTGGCATGCAGACCTCCTGCGGCTCGCGCATCCTCGGACCATATCATCCGCCTTACAACGCCACCGCGATCGAACGATTGATTGCCGCAGGCGCCGTCGTCGTTGGCAAGACAAACTGCGATGAGTTTGCGATGGGCTCCTCAAACGAGAACTCAGCGTTTGGACCGGTAAAGAACCCCTGGGACATCTCCCGAGTTCCGGGCGGTTCCTCCGGTGGATCGGCAGCGGCGGTAGCGGCGGGGATTGTTCCGGCAGCCCTCGGCTCTGACACCGGCGGATCAGTGCGCCAACCCGCGGCCCTGTGCGGCGTGATCGGATTGAAACCGACTTATGGCCTTGTGTCGCGCTATGGTTTGGTCGCGTTCGGGTCGTCGCTGGATCAAATCGGTGTCCTGGCACGCGCAGCGGGTGATGTGGCGGCCGTGCTCCAGGTAATTGCCGGACGCGATCCGCACGATGCGACCACCGCCGACGTGCCGGTCCCTGACTATTCAGCCGAACTGAATATCGACATCAAAGGAATGCGTCTGGGCGTGTCTCGAGCGTTGCTGGGCGAAGGGCTGAGCCCCGACGTGCGCGCGGCGATCGAAAAATCAATCGAAGCTTATCGCGATTTGGGCGCGGACATTGTCGACATCGATCTGCCACACGCCCAGTATGCGATCGCGGTTTACTACATCATTGCTACCGCCGAAGCTTCCTCAAACCTGGCGCGTTATGACGGAGTCCGCTACGGCTTTCGCGCTGAAGATGCGCCGGCGCTCAAGCAAATGTATCGCCGGACACGCGACGAAGGTTTTGGTCCGGAAGTGAAGCGCCGCATCATGCTCGGCACCTATGTACTGTCCGCCGGTTACTACGACGCTTATTATTTGAAAGCACAAAAGGTGCGCACCTTGCTGCGACGGGATTTCGCCCAGGCCTTCGAGAAATGCGACGCCGTGCTGACGCCGACTACGCCGACGCCCGCATTCCTTTTTGGTGAAAAGGTCGACGATCCGTTGGCGATGTACCTCAACGATATTTTTACAGTGACCGCGAACCTCGCTGGCGTTCCCGGGATCAGCGTACCCTGCGGATTGTCTTCAGAAGGTCTTCCGATTGGTTTGCAACTAATGGGACCTTACTGGAGCGAAGCGAGATTGCTCCGCCTGGCGCATGCTTATCAGCAAGCGCATCCGTTCACGGCCCAACCGAAAGTCCACGCTTGAGCTCATAGAGTCGCGTCGAACGAACAGTCCCATAGGGACGCAATGTCTATAGACCCGGGTGGTCAATGATTTGCAGCACTCCTTTAGGAGCGAAATGTTCGGCTTGGCACCTGTCGCTCCTTCAGAGCTTAAGTGTCGAAGGCCCGACGGGCCATAAACATCTGGCTTCTACGGAGCCACTCTCTTCAGCTTGAAAACTTCTTCTGAAACTCCGCCGAACGACGGCGAAGGTCGAGCCAATCCGCGAACAGACTCGGTGTTTGAATCCAAACCTTGAGCCACTCCGCAATCTCAGCCTGTTCGGCGCGTTGAGTCGGGTTTAGTTTTCGATCTTGAGCCAGCAACTCCGCGACCTGCCTGCCACCGATCGCCATATCTCGTGTCTCTTTGGAAGCTCTCAGATCTCCTGAGGTTTCCGCCCGCTGGCGCAGCTTCTCCAGTCGCTTGATCAAGCTTTCGGCTTTCTTTAGGCGCAGAGGTTTCCCAGCAAGAAAGTCCTCGATCCCCTTAAGCTGCCCCTTCTCTTTTTCAATCTTCGCTTCGCGCCAACGCGCATCGAACTCGATCACTTCGGGATGGCGCAACTCGGCGCCTTCATCTGCCAGCATCCGCGCAATGGCTGCCGGGCTCTCTTCGGCGCCTTGCCCGAACTGACCGCGAACTGACTTTTGAATCTCGCGCAGCTCGGCTTCACCAATCGTGGGACCGCCCAGCCGCTCCCACACTTCAATTATCAGTCCGCGTTTGGTAGCTGCCACTGGATTGCGTGCCTTCCATGCTCAAACCATACAAGATAGAATCGGATAATGCTGAAGATGCTTTACGCGCGGGCTCAGAGTCAACTCGATTTAAGAAACAGGAGTGTCTTAGTTTGGCTTCGCGTTTTTTTCCAGCTCGGACAAGAACGATCCACGAATTCACACGAAACCGCACGAACCAGACCTGTTCTGCTGCGTGTGATTTCGTGGATCGTTTTAGCTTGGAAGTGGCAATCTCTCAAGATCGGACAGCACCTGCGAAGCGCCCGCAGCCGTAACTTTGGCGTGCGTCAATGGGGCAAAAGTGTAGTGCTCGCCACCGCCCTCCTGACTTTGCTATTCGCGTTGAGCTCGGACGGCCTCGCGCAGCAATCGGTGACCTTGCGCCGGATAGAATTCGTAGGTCTCAAGAAACTGACCGGCCAACAGGTCATCGATGCCAGCGGACTCAAGGTCGGGGACACGATTAATCCGAACATCATTGATGCCGCCGCCGACAAACTCATGCAGTCGGGGTTATTCAAGAAACTGGGATACAAAGTTCGCACTGCCGATAATGAAGCCACCGTAATCTTTGAGGTCGAAGAAGCCTCCAGAAATCTACCCGTAGTCTTTGAAAACTTTGTCTGGTTCAGCGAGGACGAGATCGCGCGGGCGATCAGGCAGGATGTGCCCTTCTTTGATGGGACCGCGCCTGAAGCCGGCACTACGACCGACAAGATCGCCGCGGCCTTGCAGCGTCTGTTGGGCCAAAAGAAAATTCCCGGCCGGGTTGAGCACATGCCCTACGGCAATACGGCCACAGGCAAGCAGGAAATTCTCTTCACCGTCGAAGGCGTCAAGATCCCGGTGTGCTCCCTACACTTTCCCGGGGCCGAGGCCATTTCTGAAGCCGCTCTGATTAAGGCTTCGCAGGCTTTGCTGAAGGCTGACTACTCACGAAAAGACGCGGGCGGGTTTGCTAACTACACGCTCTTTCCGCTCTACCGTCATATCGGACACCTGCGCGCGCAGTTCAAAGAGCCGGCGGCCGCGCTTGAAGAATCACCGGGCTGCGCGAGTGGAGTGGCGCTCACAATTCCGGTTGACGAAGGCGTGGTCTATTCCTGGAACGACGCCGATTGGACCGGGAATCAGACATTGACTAAAGAAGATTTGACCGACGCTTTGGGAATGAAAAGCGGCGAACTTGCCGATGGCGTCAAGATCGACAAAGGCCTGAAGGACGTGCGCAAGGCCTACGGCCGGAGAGGCTATATCGCCGTCGCTTTCAAAGAATCGACCGAGTTCGACGATGCCGCCAGGCGCGTGAGTTATCGATTCAACGTTACCGAAGGGCAAAGGTATTTCATGGGCAACTTGATCGTTAACGGCCTGCCCGCCGAAGAGGTCGAGCGACTGAAGGAGAAGTGGACCCTCGGCGCCAACGCCGTATTTGACGAGTCCTATCTTGAAACTTTCGGGCAAACCGGCCTGCGAGAATTCATGGCGGGCCTGGCGCAGCGCACCGGCGCCCGCGCCAAGATAGACGTGGAAACCAAGCCCGACAGACAGAAGCACACCGTCGATGTCATCATCAGTTTCAAGTAATGAGGTCAGTACCGCGAGCGGACCGGGGTCCCCAGGCTGGCAGCCCGGTGGTGGATGCGACCGGGTGGCTGCCATTTATGTTGACTGTATGATCTTAGTATGGAACTGATCGCTGAGGGCGAGCCGTTACAGAACCCTGAGCGGTAGCGACGGGATGCTGCCACTCAAGTTGAGTCTATGATCTTAGCTTGGTAGTGATCGTTGAGAGAGAGTCGAGAACCCTGAGCGGTAGAACGGGATGCCGCTCAAGTTGAGTCCATGATCCGGTCGCTACCGCTCGCGGTTCTGTAACGAGCTTTACCGATCGCGTTCCCGAAATGAACCGCGACCCTGAACGGGGCGACCGTATTTCGTGATTGTTCGTGTGATTTCGTGGATCGAGTTTTTTACCGCGGAATGACGATCCACGAAATCACACGAAACGACACGAAAAGAATTCTTGTAAGCTGATGCCCCACGATAAAACCTCCATCTCCTCACTGCTCGAGCGCCTGGCTGCCAACCTCAAAGCCCAGCCCTTCATTCCTCATCGCCTGCTCAAACAACGCGACGCGCAAACCATCGGCGCCTACCTCTGGCCGAGGCGATTTCGCTCAGGCGATCGCACCGGCGACGAAGAGCGGCTGTTCGAGGTCGAACCCGGCAGCCAGGTCCTGGCCCGCTGTCGTTGGCAGCTCAATCCAACGGAGCATCCGACGCTGGTGATTTGGCATGGCATGGAAGGCTCGACCGCATCCGCATACATGCTGACCACCGCCGCCAAAATGTTTCGCATCGGCTTTAATGTCGTGCGCGTCAACTATCGCAACTGCGGCGGGACTGAGCATCTTTCGCCGACGCTTTATCACGGAGGTCTCACCGCCGATCTGCGCGCGGTGATCGATGAGTTGATCACACGCGATCATCTATCGCGTCTCTTTGTCGCCGGCTTTTCATTAGGCGGCAATATGGTTTTGAAGCTGGCCGGCGAATATGGTGAAGTCCCGCCGCCGGAAGTGAAGGCCGTCTGCGCCGTTTCGCCGTCGATTGATTTGCGCGCCAGCACGAATCTGATCGCGCGAGCGCGCAACTGGATTTACCAACAGGACTTTCTGCGGCGTTTGAAGCACCGCATCAAAGTTAAAGAGAAGTTATTTCCCGACGTTTATGATTCAAGCCTTCTGCGCGGCGTGCGCAGTGTCGAACAATTCGACAACCGTTACGTCGCGCCGCATTTTGGTTTTGCCGACGCCAATGACTACTACGCCAAGTCCAGCTCCCGGCCATTGATCGGCCGCATCCGCGTTCCCACCTTGATCATTCATGCTAAGGACGATCCCTTCATTCCTTTTGAGCCACTGCGTGATCCTTCAATCGCCGCCAACCCTTACGTGCTGTTGTTAGCCACTGAACAAGGTGGGCACGTTGCTTTCGTATCAGCCAGCGCGGGTGAAGAACGTTTCTGGGCCGAGAGTCGTTTGGTGGAGTTCTTTGGAATGATCGCCCTTGAGGACTAGCTACGATCGGCAGCTTATGGAGTGCGGTAACTTGTTACCGCTTTCATAGGTCGCGATCGACCACCCAGAGAACAAAAACCAATGACATACGAAAGCGGCGACAAGTCGCCGCACTCCAAAGCGGCTTTGCCGCCGCACACTGCGGAAAGCCTTCGGCTTTCCGGGCCGCGCTCGACTACGGTTCCCGACCCGAAGCAATTCAAATCCGTAAGGCTGCTGGCTATGAGCGACGCAAATGGTTGTTGAGCTCCAACCCCAGTCGCGCAGATAACCCGATTTACCTTTTCTGTCGCTGGGATTGGGAAGATTAAAGGAAAAACATATACCTCTTCATTCATTACCCGATCAAAGAATAAATGCGTCTTAGTAAATGGGCGATAATGAGCAGCTCTAATCTTCTCAGGCTTGAAATCTGCTAAGCGTGACCGTTTCAGATCTAGTTTCAGATCTCTACTCCACGACAGTTGTAGATCGTCATAGGTAACAAAGTTATCCACGCTTTTCGATTTACTTGCGAGTTGCTTCCATTTAAGAACATGCTCGTTGTAGGCACCTATTGTTTTTCCCATATTCGCTTCGAGCCTACTACGTTCAAAGTTATAGGCCCATGAATCTCTGCTCGTTGCAACTCCGCGACTATAGGCTCTGAAAATCACCTCACCTGTTGTCGTCTTACACTTGCTCCCGATCGCAATGAAATCATCGAAGTCACCTTCGATTCCTTCGGTGAGCCAATCCTGCTTCGCATTTGGTTCAACTTCTTTCCATTCAACGCCAGCAATGTTTAGAGCTTGGTCCAGGTACCGATACTTTTCTTCCTTAAGCCAGAATTCACCAAGTCGTGCGTAGAAGATACGTGCCGGTGATTTCTTCTCTCTCTTTTTCTTTCTAACAAAGATATTAATACTTACGCCAAGTTTGATTCCAAAGACGTTGTGGGTGGTGCCTGATAGTTTTGGGTTCATGACCACATCGCCACCAAGATCCATCAAATAGATTTCATCAAAATCAGATTCTAGATGCTTACGAATACCATCTGTTGCTTCTCCATAAATGAATTTATTATTAGTCACCAGGGTAGGCGATTCCCCCCAGCCAATCTTGAGCCCCGGGAGGGGCGACATAATGAGCCGAACCTTTACAAATCTTCTGACGCATTTGATCTTCAGCACGAAAGATCGCGAACCGCTCATTGTCCCTGAAATCAAGTCCGAACTGTTCGCATATCTCGGCGGCCTAACTCGTGAGCTCAAAGGCAAGGCTTACGGCATTAACGGCACAACCGACCATGTTCACCTGCTGATCAGCTTGCCGCCGGTTGTTTCGATTTCGGAAGCGCTACGATTTATCAAGTCGAATTCTTCTGGCTGGGCGCATGACAAATGGCCGCAGCGATCGTTCGCTTGGCAGCTTGGTTACGGCGCCTTCAGCGTGAGCAAATCAAACGCGCCCGAGGTCCTCATGTACGTAGGCAATCAGGAGGCGCACCATCGAAAGCGAAACTTCAAGGATGAGTTCGTCGATCTCCTGCGCAAGCATGAGATTGAGTACGACGAACGGTATATCTGGGATTAGTTATGTCGCCCGCGTTCGCGGGCTTGAGCTTCGGTGCGTTCTCGTTACCCACAGCTCGCGCTGTGGGCTATTGGTATGGCGTCGGCTGCGCCGACTACGCCCTTCCTCACGGTCGGGCTACTGCCCCGATCACTTCTCGATCTTCTTCAGAATCCTATCAGCGTGATTGCGGGCGATGAGGGGGATGTGTTCGTCGATCTTTAGCTCATTCAAAAGCGGCACTAGTTGGTAAGGGTCGGAGAGGCCGTCGCGGATCAGCAGGGTTTCCATCTCGTCCAGGAGCTGCGGCGCGTTGAGGGGCTGCATCTCGCGGGCGAGCTTGATGTTGAAAATCAGGATTGCTTGATCGGAGACGCGCCGATACTCGTTGGCCAGGGTCCAGGCGTCCTTGTTGTTGCTCCAGTTGAATTCCGCGGTGCGCTGGCGTTTGCCGTCGTCCATGCGCAGTTTGTACGTTCCCAGGTGCGCAAAGCTTTTGGCCGTCTGATAGTTCTCGCCCGAATCAAGGAACCGCAATTCTGTCCAGAGACCAAGCACTCGACCGAGCGCGGAGATCGATAATTCGATCGGTTCGACGATTTTGGGTTCTTCGCCGCGACGCTCGAAGGTGATCTTGCCGCGGCCGAGCGCATCGTGCTCGATCAGAACGTGGCTAATCAGAAACTCCGCCTTGGTGAATTCGTACGAGTAGCGGGTTGGGTCGGGCGGCTTCTTATTGTCTTCGCGACGCTGCGGGGTTGCGCCTGGCTGTTGCGGACGGTCGTTGAGCTTGTCCTGGGAAAAAGAAAGAAAAGCTACGGGCAGGATGAAGAGCGCCCCCAGGGTAAATCTTAAAATGGTTAAATTCGTTCGCATCATCTTTGGAATGGGGTGCATGCTCGCTGGCTTCTACCTGCTGGGGTCTTACTTTTAGACGATGACGCAGCGGAACGCAAGTTGGGAGAAGGAATCAGGAAAGAGCGATCACAGAGATGAACTGGTCCAGCTCTCTTCCCCTCTCTCTTTGGGAGAGGGGCAAGGGGAGAGGGAGCGAAGCTTAGCGCGAAGAAGCGTTTTTGATTGAAACGTCGTGTCTATCCAGGACAAGATGGGCTCAAAAGGGGGCGCTCGGTCAAGCCCTCACCCCAACCCTCTCCCAAAGTGAGAGGGAGTCCAGGAACAAATCTCTCAAGATGAAATCGGTTCGCGCTTCGCACTCAGTGCGGGCGTGGCACGCGCATCCTGCGCGTGATTCACGGGCGGGACGTCCGCGCTCCCAGGAAAAAGGAGTCATTCGAATCGGACGGAGACGAGCTTGGAGACGCCAACTTCTTCCATCGTCACGCCGTAAAGGGCGCGCGCGGTTTCCATTGTGCGTTTGTTGTGCGTAATGACGATGAACTGCGTGCTGGTCGACATCGCCACCACCTTCTTGGTGAAGCGCCCGATGTTCGCTTCGTCCAAAGGCGCGTCAACTTCGTCAAGCAGACAAAAGGGAGAAGGACGATATTGGAATATCCCGAGCACCATGGCGAGCGCGGCCATTGCCTTCTCTCCCCCTGAAAGCAGCAGCACGTTCTGCAGGCGCTTACCTGGCGGCTGGGCGATGATATCGATGCCTGACTCCAGTTCGTCGTCGGCATCGATCAGACTCATTTCCCCACGACCACCGCCAAACAGCTCCTGGAAAAAGTCGCTGAAGTTTTGATTGATCTTCTCGAACGCATCGCGGAAGCGCTCGCGTGAACGGCGCTTGATCTCGCGCAGCGCCTCTTCCGTGGCCGCAATTCCCTGGGTGATGTCTTCGCGTTGCGTGGTCAGGAACGCGAGACGTTCGTCCGCTTCCGAAAGCTCTTCGAGGGCCATCATGTTTACCGCGCCGAAGTTTTCCAGGTGCTCCCGCAACTCTTCCACGTGCGTACGCTCGGCATCGAGATCGAACTCTTCGCCGAGTTGAACCTCGCGGGCGAGGTCTTCCAGACTTTGGCTCAACTCGTTGGCGCAGGATTCGCGCACAAAGTTGACCCGGGCCAGGGCTTCGGCGCGCTGAACCTCGATGGCGGCGCGGGCGTCACGTGACGCCGCGGCACTGCGATTCAGTTCCGCCAATTCGTTTGCCAAAGCATCGGCTTGCGATCGGGCTTCGGCCAGCCGCGTCGTCGAGCCGGCAATCTGTTCTGCTTCGCGAGCTTTCTCTTCATCAACGGTGGCCGCCAGGCGATCAATCTCAGTGATTGAATTATGCAGTTCGCCCAGTCGCGTCCCGGCATCGTTCAATTCCACATGGTGACGCGAGATTCGTGCGGTAACTTCCTCGCGCTCGCTCTCCAGACGACGCAAATCCGAGGTGGTTGAGCGTCGGCGTTCGGCCGCGGCTGCTGCTTCCGCGCGCTGCTGATTGAGAATCTCGCTTTCGGAATCGGCATCGCGGCGAATGCCGGCCAATAAATTAGTGGTCTGCTCGATTCTTTCCCGCGTGGCGCGGCGCATGGTTTCCGCCGTCTCGGCTTCGCGCAAAGTCTTCGCCCGGCTCTCTTCCAACTCGCGGCGTTCCTGCTCTAAACGAGCCGTGTCATCCTCGACAACGCGCAGGTGACGCTCTGCCCGTTCGATGTCCTGCTGCAAAGTTCCGTAATTGAGTTCGCGCGCCATCGCCTCACGATCTTCGCGGGCAATCGAAGCGTTGAGCAGGACGACTGACTCTTCCAATTCGGTTAGCCGGGAGCGCGCGTCCTTAACCGCGACTTCGGCGACGGCGAGCTCAGCCGCCAAGTCTCCCGCGCGCGATTCCAGCTCACGCAACTCGCGTTTGAACGTCAGCAAGCCCGCGCCCTCTTCCAACGCCCGGCCGTTGCCCGCATTGACGAACTGCCCGCCGGCGACCCAGTCGCCATCGGTGGTAACGAACATGTCGCCAGTGGCCAACGAGAGCGCGGTGGCATCATCGAGAGTATCCACGACGCGCGCGTTCATCTTCTCCGGCATCGTTCGCTCAAGCAGCAGCAGCAATTCCCGCGGCGCCCGCAACGTGTCGGCGATGCGCGGACCATCAATGCCGACGGGAACGTACTGCTGCCGAGCGGCGCCGGTCGCGTCGTTCCCGCCAGTCATCGTCTCGCGGAATGTCATCACGTCTGTATCAACTTCGTCGCTCCCGCCGTGGATGCCGGTAACCAAAAATGTCGCCCGTCCGGCTTGATTATTCTTCAACCACGCGGCGGCGCGGATTGCGTCGTCAGGCGTCGGCACCAAAATCGATTGCAGCGTCGATCCGAACACACCTTCGACCGCGCCTTCCCAGCGCGCCTCAACCTGAATGCTGTCGGCCAGGGTCCCGATCAGATGAAAGTCTTCACTCTCATTCGCCGAGAAAGCTTCCTGCACGGCCAATGAATAATGAGTGCGCCGCTGATCGAGTTCCTTGAAACTTTCGAGCCGGTGGAGCGCGCGTGAATAATCGTCACGCACGCGGGTCTGTTCGGCATCGTTGTCCGAAACGCGCTCGTGGCCTTCGATGACGGCTTTGACAGCGGCTTCGCGCTCGGCAGTCAGCCGGCCAAGTTTGGCGCGCGTCACTATGATTTGCTGGTTGAGCTTCTCGGCCTCGGCAGTACGGTCCGCGTGAGCCGCGGCGGCGCGTTCGCCCTCGCGCGCCAGACCTTCAGCCTGTTGAGTGAGCTTCTCGAGCCCATTCTCGAGCTGACGCGCCAACTCATTCAGCCGTTCCACGGCCGCGGTATGCGTGAGCAGCTCAACCCGCGCAGTTTCAATCTCATTCTCTGCCCCGACAACTTCGGCCAGCTTCTGCGCGTGCGACTCCTCGGCTGAGCGCAAGGCGAGAATCGCCTGCTCGTTGTCGGCGCTCAATTTCGCTTCGGCCTGACGCAGGCGCTCCAGCTCGGACTCGACAATTACCAGCCGCGCGTCAAGCGCTTCGACTTCCTTCTCTATCTCGGTGCGACGTCTGGTCAGCGTTTGAATCTGTTCTTCCTGATAAACGCGTTCGCGGATGCGACGATCGCGCTGCAAAGCGGCGTCGGCAATGGCAGCGCGCAGTTGCGTCAGATCGTCTTCGAGCGCGCGGGCGTTTTGCGTAGCCGAGCGGCTGGTTTCTTCTCGCTCAGCCAACTCTGCCGCCAGCCGGCGATCTTCTTCCGTAGCGCTCTCTAACTGCACCTGCGTCTGTTCGAGCAAGGCCACGAGACTACGCTCTTCCGCAACGTACACCTGGCGCAGCAGCTCTCGCAGCTCTTCTCTTTGAATGCGGTAACGGCGGGCTTTGGCTGCCTGCCGGCGAAGACTGTTCACCTGCCGCTCGATTTCAGAGATGATGTCGGACACGCGGCTGAGATTCGAGCGCGCGGATTCCAGCCGAGCTTCAGCGGCGCGTTGCCGCACGCGAAACTTGGTGATGCCGGCGGCCTCTTCAATGATCGTGCGGCGGTCCATCGGCTTGGCCGAAAGGATTTGTCCGATGCGCCCCTGCTCAATGATGGCGTAGTGGCCGCCGGCCAATCCGGTCCCGGAGAAGAGATCCTGAATGTCTCGCAGGCGGCACGGCCGATCGTTGAGCAGATACTCGCTTTCGCCGGAACGATAGAGACGCCGGGTGACGGAGATGGCTTCGCCCGGAGCAAACTCGAGCGCGAGATTGCGCCGCCGCCAGTGGCGATGATGTGTCGGGGTTCTTGATTTGATTTCCGCTGCTGCGTCGTTAGAAGTTGCGTCGGCCGCCGCTGGATCGGTTTCACCGGGGATTGGTTCGATGATTGCTTCTGGTTCAACCGCTGCAGGCTCGGCAGTGACGATTTCTGCGTCTTCAAAGACGGCGCTGTGTTCGTCGATCTGTTCCAGCGTCGAATCAATGTCTTCGATGTCGGGTTCGTGTTCGACGATCTCGTCGCGCACCAGGTGCAGGACGACTTCAGCCATGCCACTGGGTTTGCGATTGCGCGAGCCCTGAAAGATGACATCTTTCATCTCGGCGCCGCGCAGGTGCTTGACGCGTTGCTCGCCCAGGACCCAGGCAATAGCGTCGGCAACATTGCTCTTGCCGCAGCCATTGGGGCCGACAACTCCGGTTATGCCATCACCAGTGAAGATGAGGTCAGTATGGTCCGCAAAGGACTTAAAGCCCGTGATTTCGAGGCGTCTTAGCTTGAACATCGGCAATCCGTCGATTTGATGCGGGGGGTGACGGCCGAAGCTAGCATCAAAAGGCGACCTACGGGTACTGCACTATAAAGACAGGCGAGCGACATGTCAACAAGAACTTGAGCTTAGGAAGTTTAAGTCGTGGAGGGCCATAGGTTAATAGCTGGGTTCAGATTCGCGACCGCCGCCAACGAAAGTGGAATAGGCGTTTCCCTCACCCACAATTTGAAAACATCCTTACCACGACCTAACGGTCGTAGCTATCTCATCTCCGGTCCTTCGGACCTCACCGCCTATCCCGAGATCGCGACGTGCAACTCCATTTCGCCAATTTTCCAAGCCACAAATAAACCTTTCTCTGTCATCAGGAAGGTTTTCCGTGCGACGCCGAAACCTTTCTACGCCACATCGACGGTTTTCCGGGCCACGCCGACGGTTTTCCAAGTCAAGCCGACGGTTTTCTGTGTCGCCAAGACAACCGAGGAAGTCACGTCGCTAATTGACAAAGCCACATCGCTAACTGACGAGACGGTGGCGCTAATTAGCTAAATGGTCTTAGCTAACCGTCGCAGCGACGCCGTCAATTAGGAAAAGCGCGCCGCTAATTAGGGAAGAGGCGCGGAAAGTTAACAAAACCGCCTTCTCACCCTTCTTTTTATCGATTTCATGAGTAAAAACCTCGGCTAAATGCGCCTTACTTAATAGCTCTACCATTCTCTTCAACCAGAAACCCTCAAGG
>Ga0193732_1000048_pt1 | contig 27783 bp, 24 predicted proteins | sample U1s1metaG_FD_145077 | JGI IMG/M metagenome (GOLD analysis project Ga0193732, IMG submission 145077) | Soil microbial communities from a riparian zone of the East river system, Colorado, United States - U1s1 | ecosystem: Environmental > Terrestrial > Soil > Riparian zone | place: USA: East River...
AAGATTCGCTTTTCGGACGAATTCGGATTGCCATCCGAAGCCAAGGAAGCGGCGGCGTTCGCGCTGATGGCGTTTGAGACGTGGAACCGGAGGCCGTCCAATGTGCCCTCGGCCACTGGAGCCAGCCGGCCCGCGATCTTGGGAAAGATCTCGTATGTGTGAGAGGCGCGGAATGACCGGGCAGTTCGTCTTGTGCCGCTTCTTGGTCTCTGCCATCTTGACGGTTTGCCTCATCGCCTCGCTCTCCTGCTCGGGCAAGCCTGATCCCAATACTGTGGTGATGATCATCGAAAGCAGCCCTTCGAATCTTGATCCTCGCGTTGGCCTCGATGCACAATCGGAACGAATTGACGACCTGATCTTCGATGACCTGCTCACCCGCGACGCTCATCTGAACATCGCGCCGGGTCTGGCCGAACACTGGGATGTCCCCAATCCGCTGACCTACATTTTTCACCTGCGCCCAGGCGTGAAGTTCCACGATGGACGCTCTTTGACCGCTCGGGATGTGAAGTGGACGTTCGATTCCCTGTTGCAAGGCAAGATTCGCAGTGTCAAGTCGGCCGTGTACCGTTTCGTGGATCACATTGATGCCCGCGACGACCACACCGTGGTCTTCCATCTGAAGGAACCCTTCGCAACCCTGCTGTGGAACCTTTCGGATGGTGCGATTGGCATCGTGCCTTACGGCAGTGGCGATGAGATCAGTCGCCAGCCCATCGGCACGGGGCCCTTCCACTTCGTCGGTGCCGAGCAGGATAAGGAAGTGGTGATTGCCCGCAACAATGATTACTGGGGTGTGAAACCGCAGCTTCAGCGGGTACGGTTTGTCGTGGTGCCCGATACCACGACACGTGCCCTCGAATTGCGCAAGGGCAGTGCCGACATCGCGATCAATGCCCTAACCTCGGACATGGTATTGACCCTGGAGCGCGATCCGAATCTCGCCGTGTTGCACGCCCCGGGAACGGTGCTGGCCTACCTGGCCTTCAACTTGCGCGACCCAATCCTGAAAGACGTGCGGGTGCGGCAGGCACTGGCCTATGCCATCGACCGACGTCCCATGCTCGAATATCTGCTGCGCGGCCTTGCCCGGCCCGCGAACAGCGTCCTTCCCCCGGAAAGCTGGGCCTACAACGGCGACGTCCCCGCGCGTGACCACAATCCCGAACGCGCCCGGCAACTGCTCGAACAGGCTGGTTATCCGGTGGTGAATGGGGTTCGCTTTCATCTCACCATGAAGGCGTCTACCGAAGAGAGCACGCGGCTGATGGCGGCAGTGCTGCAGCAACAATTGCGCGAGGTAGAAATCGCGCTTGATATCCGCACCTTCGAATTCGCAACCTTTTTTTCAGACGTGAGCCACGGCCTGTTCCAGCTTTACTCCCTGCGCTGGATCGGCGGCAACGAGGACCCGGACATCTTCGAATACATCTTCCACTCGGCCAAGTTCCCTCCCAACGGCGCCAATCGCGGCTATTTCGCCGACCCTCGTGTCGATGCCCTGATTGATCAAGCCCGTCATGAGCTCGATCAGAGGGCGCGCAAACAGATCTACGCCGAAATCCAGCGCACTCTGGCCGACCAACTGCCTTACATCGATCTATGGTACTTCGACAACGTGCTGGTCCATTCGAAGCGAGTTCGAAACCTGAGTTTGAATCCTTCGGGAAACTATGACTTTCTGAGGACCGCAGAACTGGGCGCGGCTCGCTAATCGTTGGCCAGTCGTGAATGACGAACGACGAACGCGACTAACGGCGAAGAACCAGCGACCGATTTTCGCGTGTTACCATCCTAAAAGATATCCATTCTCATGCGAATTCTCTTCATTGGCGACATTTTCGGACGGCCGGGCCGCAACATCGTTAAGGATCGTCTGCCTGGCTTGATGAAAGATCACGCCGTTGAGTTGGTGATTGCCAACGGAGAGAACTCCGCCGGCGGCTTCGGGATCACTGGCGCTCTGGCCGAAGAGCTGTTCGAACTGGGTATTGATGTAATCACCACTGGCAACCATATCTGGGACAAGCGTGAAATCATCGACTACTTCCAGATGGCGGACGGGAACCAGCACAGCATGGCACGCCGCCTGTTGCGCCCTGCCAACTATGCGCCCGATTTGCCCGGATGGGGAGTGTACGAGGGCTGTAAGAACGGTATCCCTTACGCCGTGATCAATCTGCAGGGCCGCGTCTTTATGGCGGCCAATGATGACCCATTCCGGGTCACCGACAAATTGCTGAAAGAAATCAAGGCGAGAGTAATTTTTGTCGACGTGCACGCTGAAGCGACTTCGGAGAAACTTTCACTCGCCTGGTATCTGGACGGCCGGGTTACGGTCGTCGTTGGCACACACACACATATCCCCACCGCCGATGAGCGGGTGTTGCCGGGTGGGACAGCTTACATCACCGACGTTGGCATGACCGGGCCCTACGACAGCGTTATTGGGGTACAGAAAGAACTCATTATCGCCCGCTTCCTGAATAACATGCCGGCCCGATTCGAAGCAGCTACAGGCGACGTGCGTCTCTGCGCCGTGGTAGTGGACTGCGACGAGGTGACAGGACGAGCCCGAAAAATCGAAAGACTGATGCTAAGCTGAAATTCAGATTTCAGGGTTTGAGGAGTTTCTCCAACTCCTTCCGGCGGCGCAGCGGAAGGTAATGGAACCCGGCTCGGGCCAATGCCAGATACACCTCCTTTGCTTCCGGAATTTTCTTCAATTCCTTCACGTGCTTGCGGATCACCTGGGCATCACCACGCACAATCGGTCCGCTGAAAGCACCCGCCGGACCGAGCTTCGCATAGTTGGCCAAGGTTTGCCGCACGATGGGGAGCATCTTCTTGCGGGCATCGGCAGGGGAAAGTCCTGCAGCATGGGCGACCCTTTCTCCAGTCACCAGCAGGGCAATCAGCAACGGAGATGTAAACCCTCCCCAGGCGTGATAGGCCGACTTCTTGCTTTTGGAAATTGAGAATGCCTCAGCGCCCAGATCGCGCGCGATTTCACGCGCCACGCGTAGCGCTCTCGCGTCTCCTTCCAGCGCTAGAGGAATTCCCCGGAGCGAGGGAATCGAGGCGCGCACAAACGTCATGAGTGGATGTACCGAGGCAACGGCGGCACCTCGGCGCCGCAGCGCGTGCAATTCATCGCTGGCCAAGGCTCCGCTGGAATGAAACGCGATCTTACCCTTCCAGTCAACGACTTGCGCCAATTGACGGGCCGCCTTGCCTATCTCTCGATCCGGCACACAGAACCAGACCAGATCAGCATCCAGGCGCGGCTTGGTGGTCACGGCAACAGCGTGCACTTTCTTGGCCAAGGCAAGTGCCTTGCGGCGAGACGCAATACGGTTTCTTGAGACGATCTCGCTAATGCGATATCCCGCACGCCGGAGCTCTTGCGTTAGAGCGCTGCCCAAGCTGCCCGGCCCGACAATCGCAATGCGCGGCTTGAATCCCATTTCGGCAGCATAGCAGGGCGTTTCCGGGGACGGCAAAGACCGGGCGAGGGTTTCGGACCCGGGAGGCCGCTCTTCTTGCAACCACCTGCTTTATAGTGTCTTTTATGTCCACAAAATCTCGCAAAAAAACTAGCAACGCCAAAGCTCGAGTGCTCTCCTCCCGCGTGGTCTACCGCGGACCGGCTTTCAGGGTCACCGCCGATCAGGTGCTTGAACCCAGCGGGGTGCGCACTCGCCGTGACATTGTGCACCACTCCGGATCGGTGGTGATCCTGGCCATCGAGGAACGTGGCTCGGAGCCCCGGATCCTGCTGGAGAGGCAGTACCGCCACGCCGCCCAACAAATACTTTGGGAGTTGCCGGCGGGACGCATTGATGAGGGCGAGAAAGGCCTGACCGCGGCCAAACGAGAACTTCTGGAGGAGACCGGCTACGCCGCCTCGCGCTGGAAATGCATTCTGCGGTTCTACGCCAGTCCAGGCTTTCTGGCTGAGACGATGGATGTTTACTCGGCTCGTGGACTGTGTCGAGGCAAAGCGCAGCCCGAGGCAGACGAGGTCATCCGGATTCGAATGGTGCCACTTTCCGCGGCGGTTGGAATGGTCATGAAGGGCACGATCCGAGATGCCAAGACCATTGCCGGAGTGCTCTGGCTCAACCAGTCGAGAACGGGCTGAAAGCCGCACCCATGGCGGCTTCTCTTGTGACGCAATCTCTTGACAGTCTCCCGTCAGTAGCAGCACAATTGCCTCAAATTGAAAGGGTACGGCCTCTCCGGAAGAGCACGTGCCCGAAGGGGCGTACATGGAACGACTGAAAGGTACCGTGAAGTGGTTTAACAATGCCAAGGGCTACGGCTTCATCGGACGGGACGATGGCGCTGATGTCTTTGTGCACTACAGCGCGATTACTTCGGAGGGCTACAAGAGCCTTCAGGAAGGAGATCAGGTAGAGTTCGAGATCACGCAAGGCCAGAAAGGTCCACAAGCCGCGAACGTCACGAAAGCTTCGTAATTCCATTTGGAAGGTTATTGGCAGCGCCAGCGTCTGCCGGCTGTCGCGAGGCTATGCCGCCTTCGCCTGAGCAGATAGGGCGAGCGACACCCACCCCACCCACCCCGCCTTCCCCTCAAGCCTCAACTTGTTTAATCTTTACCTCGCATGGACAACAAAGCAATCGCCGGCATTCTCTACGAAACCGCCGACCTGCTCGAGATCGACGGAGCAGACTCGTTCCGCATTCGTTCCTACCGCAACGCCGCCGAAGCCATCGAAGCTCAGGCGCAACAGATCGCCGACCTGATCAGCGAGCCCAAAAAGGTTCTCGCCATCTCCGGCATCGGCAAGGGCATGCTGCTGAACCTGCAAGAAATGTTCAAGGAGGGCAGGCTGTCATTGCACGCGGAACTACTCAAGAAGTACCGGCCCTCCATGCTCGAATTGCTCAAGATCCAAGGCTTGGGGCCGAAGACCATCGCCCTCATCTGGAGCGCCTATCAGGTCAGCGACGTGGAGGGCTTGGAGAGACTCGCGAAAGAAGGAAAGATTCGCGAACTCCCTCGCATGGGCGAAAAGCAGGAACAGAAGCTGCTCAAGGCCATCGAGGACTATCGCCGCATCGCCGGCCGGTTCCTGCTGGACGCCGCCGAACGAGAGGCAGAGAAAATCATTCAACACCTGCGCGACTATCCCGGGGTCGAGAACATCACGCCCGCGGGCTCGTTGCGTCGTGGCCGCGAAACCGTGGGCGACCTCGACATCCTGGTTACGGGCAAGTCCTGCTGCGATGACAGCGCCCGCCAGGAACTGATCGCGCACATCATCAAGCTGCCCAGTTTGATGGAAATCATCGCCAGCGGCGAGAACAAAGTCAGCTTTCGCCTGCGCGGCGGTATGCAAGTGGACGTTCGCCTTCTGCCACCTGAATCATTCGGTGCAGCCATGCAGTATTTCACTGGATCCAAAGCCCACAATGTTGCCTTGCGGCAGCGAGCGCTGAAGATGGGCTACACCCTGAGCGAGTACAGTTTAGCGATGCTCGACACCGAAAAGCCAGTCGCAGGAAAGACCGAGGAAGAAATTTACGCCGCGCTCAGGCTGGATTACATTCCTCCGGAACTTCGCGAGAACCTTGGCGAACTGGACGCCGCCGAAAGCCATACCCTACCCACGCTCATCTCGCAAGCCAACCTGCAGGGCGACGTCCACATGCACACCGTCGAAACCGACGGCCGCAACACGATTGAGGAGATGGCCGAGGCCGCCCGGGAGCGTGGCTATAAGTATATGGCCATCACTGACCACTCGAAGAACCTTGCATTCGCTAACGGCCTGGATGACAAGCGGGCCGTCGAACACATCAAACACATTCGAGCCATCAACGGTGCGGGGGACAAAATCAGAATTTTCGCCGGCATAGAAGTGGACATCCTGGCCGACGGGGCGCTCGATCTCTCTGACTCCGTGCTCGAACAGATGGACATCGTCATCGCCAGCGTACATTCCCACTTCAACCAGAGCCTGGCCGAGATGACCGACCGTCTGCTTAAGGCAATACAGAATCCCAACGTTTCGCTGCTGGGGCACCCCACAGGCCGCCTGCTGCTCCGGCGCGATGCTTACTCGTTCGATATTGAAGCTGTACTGAAAGAGGCTGCCCAGAAAAAAGTGGCCATGGAGCTGAACGCCTATCCTGACCGGCTCGATTTGTGCGACCGCCATCTGCGCCTGGCCAAACAGCATGGCGTGAAAATCGTGATCAACACCGATTCCCACCATACATCCCACATGGATAAGATGCGATTCGGCGTGCAGCAAGCCCGCCGCGCCTGGCTGACCGAAGCAGACGTGCTGAACACATTGCCGGTAGAGAAGTTCGCCAAGGCCATGAAACACTCGTGGTAAAGGGACCGATCTCGTTTTCGCGCGTTACCGTCCCGGCCACGTATTCATGCCGCACCCGCATAGTGCGTGAAAGGAATGTCCCCCTCGAGGGACGCATTTCCATTGAGAACAACGGTATCGAACGCTTCATCGAGCCGGGCGGCTATGCTTATCTTCCTGCACGCGAAATGCAGAAAATGACTTGCGAGGGCAAACTCGCTGTTGCTTTTACGTCTCCTGAGAGGTTCCCTTGGACTTTCACTCCGCCACGCGATCGAGCGACGCCCGTCCCAGTCCTATTTTCCCGGTGTAGCATTTCGCATCTCTTCTCCCCGCGTTGCATCTATTAAAAATGGAATTCCGACAACTTGGCCGTTCTGGATTGAAGGTGCCGGTGCTGAGCTTTGGCACCGGGACGTTTGGTGGGGGAACTGAGTTTTTTCGCGCCTGGGGAGCTACCGACGTGGCGGAAGCGAGCCGTCTGGTTTCCATCTGCCTGGAGGCCGGCCTCAACCTCTTTGACACGGCTGACGTTTACTCCAAAGGCCTCTCTGAGGAAGTTCTTGGCAAAGCCGTTGAGGGGCGCCGCCACGATGTTCTAATCTCCACGAAGGCCACATTTCAGATGGGCGAAGGGCCAAACGATCTGGGATCTTCGCGACATCACTTGCTACGGGCCTGCGAAGCCAGCTTGCGTCGTCTGGGTACCGACTATATCGACATCTACCATCTTCATGGATTCGACGCACTCACTCCCGTCGAAGAAGTCCTGAGCACGCTCAACCATCTGATTGAAAGCGGGAAAGTCCGCTACATAGCCTGCTCGAATTTTTCCGGATGGCATTTGATGAAGTCGCTTGCTGTCTCGGAGCGTTATGGCTGGGCTCGCTATGTGGGGCATCAGGTTTACTATTCGCTGATCGGGCGGGAGTACGAATGGGAACTCATGCCCCTGGCGCTCGATCAAGGAGTCGGAGCACTGGTGTGGAGCCCTCTTGGCTGGGGTCGCTTGACCGGAAAAATTCGTCGCGACCAGCCTTTGCCCTCGACCAGCCGGCTGCACAAAACCGCTGAACTGGGCCCGCAGGTTTCGGACCAGTATCTATACAAAGTGGTTGACGCTTTGGATCAAGTGGCCCGCGAGACCGGGAAAACCGTGCCTCAGGTTGCGCTGAACTGGCTGTTGCGGCGGCCCAGTGTCTCCAGCGTCATTATCGGAGCACGGAATGAAGAACAGTTGCGGCAGAACCTTGCCGCAGAAGGATGGGCGCTTTCTCCGGCGCAGAGTGCCGCGCTCGACCGCGCGAGCGAGCGCAAGCCGGTCTATCCATACTGGCATCAACAGCAGTTCGCTGAGCGCAACCCTTTCCCGATTCCACTCGAATCCCCAAAGACTTGATTCGACGTGGGGCTATTGGGGCGCTTTTTTGTAGACTTCGCCGCCCTTCATCACGAACACAACTTTCTCCATGACGGTAATATCGGCCAGCGGGTCGCCGTCTACGGCCACGATATCGGCGTACTTTCCAGGCTCGATCGTTCCGATTTCCCCGTAGCGGCCCAGCAGTTGCGCTCCGTTCATGGTGGCGGCGCGCAGCGCATCGATCGGCGTCATGCCTCCGCTTACCAGCGCAGCGAACTCCTTAGAGACGAAATCCGCGTCGTCATCGACGCCATAGGCAATTTTCAGATGGTGCGCCAATGCCCGATGAAACGCCGGACCTTGTTCTTTCACGATCGCGACTCCCTTGGCAAAGCTAACCGGGTCGCGGCCTTGGGAGAGGCCGGTCTGCAGATCGTGCTGAAAGCAGAAGAGGGTGGGCACAAGCCACGTGCCCCTCTGTTCCATTAGGCTGGCGCCTTCTTCGTCCATCACGGTGCCATGTTCGATCGAGTCTACGCCGGCGCGCACGGCAGCTTTGATCCCTTCGGCCCCTTCGGCGTGCGCCATCACCTTTTTGCCGGCCCGATGGGCCACCTCCACTGCCCTGGCCATCTGTTGTTCGCTCAACTCCTCCACCCGATAATCGCTGATCGGATCCATCACGCCGCCGGTCGCCATCAGTTTAATCCAGTCCGCCCCATACTTGATGTCGCGCCTCACCGAGCTGCTGACATCGTCGACCGTATCCGCAATATTGGGCCTGCGTGGCAACTGCTGATCGGGCGCTAGGACGTCGGCGTCGCCGTGTCCTCCATTCACCGAAACGAAGTTCCCCGCCGAAACCATGCGTGGCCCGCGGATCAGTCCCTTCTCGATGCTGGTGCGTAGCGCCAATTGAGCGTATCCAAGATCGTCCTCTCCGGCGTCACGGAGTGCGGTAAACCCGTGGTCAAGCCAGGTCTGAAGATTGTGCACTCCCCAGAGCGCCTTCTGCGCCGACGACATTCGCAGACCAGAAGCAGAGGACTGATCCTTCTGATTTCCCAGCACGTGGGCGTGGCAATCAATCAGTCCCGGGAGCACGGTGTATTTGGAAAGATCGATCATGGGGATGTCTGCTGGGACAAAGTCCGCAATTCCCATGATCCGGTCGTTGGCGATGGTGATGTAAACGTTGGCGGTCACTCGGCCGGTTCGCACATCGATCAAGCGGCCGGCGCGAATGGCAGCGGTCGCTTTCGCGGCATCCCGCTGGGCGGTTGAGGCCATGACGGCGAAGAAGACCAGCATGAGCCCGCATACGGTTTGCCGATACAATTTCGGTGTGACCATCTAGTCCTCCTGGCGCACAAACTGGTGGTTCAACGGACAGAAGCTGCGAGAAACGAATTTGCAGAAGCGATCCCGCAGAATACGAGGAGCGACGCTGGCTAGGCAATGTCCTTTGGGTCACCTCGTCGCCCCCGGGCAATGCTCGCCGGTAGGTTCCTTGCGGTAAACCATATAGAATCGGTCTAACACGAGGCTACTATGCCTGAAGACGCATCTATCCCGCCACCCGCCGCGCCTGGTGCCGATCCCAAGCCGGCTCCGGAATCACCTTCCGAATTGCTCCCCGCCCCGGGGCTGGACCTTGGCCCCGGCCCTGGAATCAATATCGGCGAGGAATTTGGCACCGCCAAACGTAACTTTCCTCCCGCGAAAATTGTGGGCATTGTCCTGGCCGTCGCGGCGATCGTCGTCGGAACGCTGGCCTTTCTGGAGCGAGCGAAACCGCAAGGCGGAGGTTCAATTGACAGCATTGCCGCAATCGAGATTCCGAACCAGCAGTCGGTTTTGGTGGCAGTAAATGTCACCGTGCACAACTCCGGCGGGAAGTCTTTGTGGATCCATGACATCAAGGCCACGATCAAGACCGACAGCGGCGAATTCACCGATGAGGCCGCATCCCCGTTGGACTTCGGGCGCTACTTCCAGGCTTTTCCCAGTTTGAAGGAGCACGCCTTGGCCGCGCTTCCGCCCGAGACCAAGATCCCTCCCGGCGGCCAGGCGCAAGGCACGATCGTGGTGAGTTTTCCCGTGACCCAGGATGGATTCGACAAACGAAAATCGCTGAGCGTGGTGATCCAGCCCTACGATCAGCCCCTACCTCTGGTGCTCGCCAAATAGCGTGCTCACCAAATTGATTTCGTACGATTCCGGCCGCCGAGCCTGAGCAACATCGTGGCCTCGCTGCGAGTCCTCCGGGCTCTCTGCGTCGAAGTCCGGGCAAGCCTCATCTAACCTATCAGGAGAGGAATATCAGGTGAGGACGCGAATCGCTGTCTTCGTTGTGATCATTCAGTCGATCTTATTCTTGGCGCATTGGTTTCTGTATGAGACCTGGACGGCTTTCTGGGCCGCGCCCGGCCTTCCCGGAATCTCCAAATTACAAGTAGCATTGGCCACGCTCTCGGTCAGCTTCGTGGTCGCGTCGCTGCTGGCGTGGCGTAGCTCGCACGTAGCAGTGCGCGTCCTATACCGGATTTCAGCAGTCTGGCTGGGAGTGCTAAGTTTTTCGTTTTTGGCGGCGTGCTCGTGCTGGACGGTCTATGCCGGAGCCCGGCTGTTTGAACTACATCCCAACCGGCGAGCACTGGTGGCTGTGTTCTTTGGACTGGCCTTGCTGGCAAGTTTGTACGGCGTCGTCAATGCGGCCTGGACGCGCGTGCGGCGAGTTGTCGTCAAGTTGCCTAACCTGCCCGAATCCTGGCGCGGCCGGGTTGCCGCGCTGGTTAGCGATACGCATCTCGGCCATGTCCGGGGCGCCAAATTCTTGCGGCGAATTGTGGCGACACTCACCCGCCTGCAGCCAGACATCGTCTTTATCGCAGGCGACCTGTACGACGGCACGGTTGCCAAAGTCAATGAGCTGGCAGCACCCCTGGCGAGGCTTGCAGCTCCATGGGGAGCTTATTTTGTCGGCGGAAACCATGAAGAGTTCTCCGACTCTACAAAGTATTTCGACGCCGTGAAGCAGTCAGGCGTGCGTGTACTGAACAGTGAAAAAGTGACCGTAGACGGGCTGCAGATTGTCGGCGTCCATTACCGGAATTCGACTAATGACGAGACCTTCCGGGCAGCCTTGCGAGGGGCTGGCGTGGACCGAGGCCGGGCCAGCATTCTGCTCACTCATGCCCCCGATCGGGTAAGCATTGCCGAGGAGGAGGGCTTTTCGCTGCAACTCTCCGGCCACACTCACGGCGGACAGTTTTTCCCCTTCACCTGGATCACCTCCCGGCTGTACGGCAAATTTGTCTACGGGCTGCAGCGCCTAGGAAATCTCGTAGTGTACACATCTTACGGCGCAGGTACATGGGGCCCGCCTCTGCGGGTAGGGACCAAACCTGAGATTGTGCTGCTGCAGTTCGAGTAGTCCGGACCATCATAGTTCAGGCAACTAATGGTGCGGTCCCCCCCGAGAAAACGGACCGGGCAACATCGTGTTAGGTGCGACGCCGCGTTCCCGCAGGGCCGGTTGCCGCAAGCCCATGGGCACATGCTCCGAGCTAGGTGTGCTGGGATCATCTTGCCACCGTGGACCAACAGACTCGATTCGCCCTGGACAATTCACCCACGAGCCAAGGAAACGCGGCGAATGCGCCGCCGCATGACTGACGTATGCGGGCCGGTCATGGCGTTCTGCACCGCATTGCTGAGCAGCAGGAGTACCATCGAAAGGCGATTTGCCCGATTTCGCGCGTGCGCTCAGCCACACTCCCAGCAGACCAAGAGCCTAGATCACCGTAGTCCGCGGCGCGATGCCGATCAGAAACGTGCCCGCCCGAGTGCATAACTCTTTATTGGTTCGCTGCGGTCGGAGTCGGCGTAACCGGGGTGGGTGCATTCTTCGGTGTGCTCAAGTAGCCGGTGGCCTTGTTCTTGTCCACCGCCCAGATCACCAGTTCATACAGCATCCGGTCGCGCCCGCTGTAGAACTGAATCGGCTCACTGACGTTGCGATCTTTCTTTTCGATAGTCCTGTCATCCGAGGTGACGTTCAGGGTAAACTTGCCCTTCTTCGCATCCGTCTTTTTCAATTGCAGCCCGACGGTGGATACCGGCTGCGCTTTTGCTCCCTTGACCAGCGTGAATTCGAAGTAATTACGGTCGCCCCTGTGCTTGAGGACTTCCAGGTCCTCCCGCGTATTGGCCACCAGGCCACTTTGCACTCCCAAATCGCCGATCGTGCTCTGCAGCCTAGCCTTGGTGGCTTCGAGGTCGGCCTTGGCGGATGCCACGTCAGTTTTGACTCCACCGACATCGGTCTTGACGCCCGCCACTTCCCCGCTGACCGCGCTGATCTGCTGCTTCTGCTGCTCCGCCAGGCGCGCTTCCGAGGCTCGTTGCTGACGCAGCAGTTCCGCCGAGCGAGACGCCATCTCTTTCTTGGTCATGCCCACCTGATGGGCCAAAGTCTCGTCATCGGCTTCTGCGGACTGCATACGCTTGCCCAAGTCGGCGAGTTGCGTGCTGCTGGCGGCTTGGTCTTTGCCCAGCTTGTCGAGACGTCCGCGCAAGTCAAGGCTGAAATAGAGCGAGCCTGCGACATAGAGCACAGCCAACGCTAGTAGGATCCACTTTCCGGTACTGCTCTCCGACGCTTGTACGCCGTCGTCCGCCATAGAGACTCCTCCGCCAGTTTGAATGGAATGTTCAAGCAATTGTTGAATACGCCGCGCGGAGTGTCAATTGCCAGAATGGTGCACGCTGCCCCGTTTCGCGATTACCGCCCACCCGTGATTGTGGGCAGCCTCATCGGCCCATGCTGTCCTGGATCACCGCGTTGACCGGCGGCAGATCCCGAGGGCCTTTTTTTGGCCGGGGAGAAGTCGCAGGAGGGATCTGAGCACTCTGGCATCCCATTTTTGCCACTTGCGGCACGGGGAGCCTAGAGGTTTGCTTGACGCCTAACTCGTCTACCCGGGCTCGCTGGGGAGTCCCTTGGCGAAGCCTGTAAGAAACTCGATAGACGGTGCGGCGTGCTCCCGCAACCTACAGCTTGAGCTTCCTCAATCGCAGCGAATTCGCGATCACCGAGACCGAACTCAAGCTCATGGCAGCCGCCGCCAAAATGGGGCTTAAGAGCAAGCCGAAGAACGGATAGAGCAGGCCCGCTGCAATCGGCACACCCAGCGAATTGTACAGAAAGGCGAAGAACAGGTTCTGCCGGATATTGCGCATGGTCGCCTGACTGAGTCTTCGGGCTCGCACGAGGCCGGCGGGATCCCCTTTCACTAGGGTGACGCCGGCGCTCTCTATGGCGACGTCAGTGCCGGTGCCCATGGCGATGCCTACGTTGGCCTGCGCCAGTGCGGGGGCATCATTGATGCCATCGCCGGCCATGGCGACAATGCGTCCTTGTTTCTGCAGGCGCTGGACAACATCGGATTTCTCTTCCGGCAAGACTCCCGCTTCGTATTCCTCGATACCGAGATTTTTGGCAACGACTTCCGCCGTGGTGCGGCTGTCGCCGGTAAGCATCACCAGGCGAAGGCCCTCGGCCTTGAGATCCTGCAACGCCTGAAGCGCGGAAGGTTTGATCGGATCGGCAATACCGATCAAACCCGCCGGTTGGCCATCGATGGCGACGAAGATTACGGTCTGTCCGTTGCGGCGCAGTTCTTCGGCTTTCTGGGTCAGGCCCGCCGCGGAAATCCCGCTGTTCTGAAGCAGGCTGTCGTTGCCGATAAGAATCTGCCTACCCTCCACCTGGCCGCTCACTCCTCGTCCCGGACGAGACTGGAACGCGCCGGCTGCCGACAGAGCGATTCCACGATCTCTGGCCGCGCGCACGACGGCTGCTCCTAGCGGGTGCTCACTTCCCTGCTCTACGCTGGCCACCAACCGCACCAGTTCGCTGTCGCTGTGTCCCGCCCAGGCGACAACCGATATTACGCGCGGCTTGCCTTCGGTGAGCGTGCCGGTTTTGTCGATCACCAGGGTGTCAACCTTCTCTAATATTTCCAGCGCTTCGGCATTTTTGATCAGCACTCCAACTTGAGCTCCGCGCCCCGTTCCCACCATGATCGCGATCGGAGTCGCCAGCCCCAACGCACACGGGCAGGCAATAATCAGCACCGCCACCGCATTCACTAAGGCGTGCGCCAAACGAGGTTCGGGACCGAAGAGACTCCACGCCAGAAACGTGAGAACCGCAATCGTGATTACCGTCGGGACAAACCACGCTGCCACCCGGTCCGCCAACCTCTGAATGGGAGCGCGGCTGCGCTGTGCCTGGCCTACCATTTGCACGATCTGCGCCAGCAGAGTTTCGGTACCGACGCGGTCGGCGTGCATCACCAACGATCCCGTGCCGTTCACCGTCGCCCCGATTAGGTGGCTGCCGATTTCCTTGCCCACGGGTAGGGATTCGCCAGTGATCATGGATTCATCCACCGCGCTGCTGCCTTCGAGCACGGTGCCATCTACCGGAACCTTTTCTCCGGGACGCACGCGCAGCCGGTCGCCTGGCTTAACCTGGTCGAGCGGAATGTCCTCCTCGTTTCCTTTGCCGTGGCCGTCATGCAGCACGCGGGCCATTTTCGGAGAGAGATCGAGCAATGCTCGAATGGCGGATCCGGTTCGGCCGCGTGCACGCAGTTCAAGCACCTGGCCGAGCAGCACCAGCGTGGTAATCGCCGCGGCCGCTTCAAAATACACCGGTGGCGTTCCGCCCATCTCGCGGAAGGAAGTGGAAAAGATCTGGGGGAGGACCGTCGCCACCAGGCTGAATAAATAGGCCACCCCCGTTCCCATGGCGATCAGCGTGAACATGTTGGTTGCGCGGTTTGCGATGGACCTCCAGCCGCGCTGGAAAAACGGCCAGCCGCCCCACAGCACGACCGGCGTCGCTAGGGCCATTTCGACCCAGGACAGCCAGCCATTTGGCAATACGCGCCGTAGTGGCGTTTCCGGCAACATGTCAGCCATCGCCACCGCCAACAGCGGAGCCGTCAGCACCAGGCTGACCCAGAAACGGCGCGTCATTTCGCTCAGTTCGGGATTCTCCGCGTCCTGGGTAGCGACGGTGCGCAGCTCCAGCGCCATTCCACAGATGGGGCAGCTGCCCGGCCCTGACCGGACAATCTCCGGATGCATAGGGCAGGTGTACTCCACGCGCGTAGAGGCGGTGGGTATCTCCGGCTCGAGCGCCATCCCGCAGCGTGGGCAGGCGCTAGGCTCAAGAGCCCGCACTTCGGGACACATTGGACAAACGTAGGCCTTCTGCCGTTTGGGTGTTGCTCCTACAGGCGTCGGCGGACTGAGGGTGACAAGGCTAGCCTTCGCTTCCGATACACTCGGCGGAGAAGCGGGCGCGATGCCTACCATTTGCATGCCTGTGGGCATCTCCGAGGCAGAGGCTGGGCGCGGCGACAGGTAGCGAACCGGATCGGCGCGGAGTTTCTCCAGGCAGTGGGCACAGCAAAAGAAATAGGTCTTTCCACCGTGTTCAAATTTGTGCTTCGCTGTGGAGGGATCCACTGTCATTCCGCATACCGGATCCTTCTCCCCTGTTGCAGACTTGGCAGAATTATCCATCATGCTGTGTAGCCAGCTCGCGGGAGCTTGGTTAGCTTTATATTAGATACATTCGCTTATTCAGTCGATTGTTGTATCGTCACATGAAGAAGGAAGAAGGGTCCCCATGACGCAACTGGAAGTGGCTTACCCGTATGGCTCAAGCCCGAGTGAGGCGGCCATGCGTGCACTGGACAACGTGCGCGAAGTCTATGGCGTCCGGCGAATAGCCCTCGACGAGGCTAAGCGGATTATCCGCGTCGAATTTGACGCGTCGCGATTTAAGGAGCCTGAAGTGGCAGGATTGCTGCGGCGCTGCGGCCTGGATCTGGGTGAACCGCTAGTGCTGGCCTGAGCGGGACGCGAGTTTCCAGCAGAACCGGGGAGAATGTTGGGGGAGGACGGGGAGGACTGTGCTCTTAGGAAATGCAAGGGGCGCTCAAGAAAACCTCTGGCCGAAGTTTTTTCTCTGGAGCGCCCCGTTGCGCGCCACTTCGTCTGTTCTCTGCTAAAGCACCCCCGGTGCCACTCTCAAGCTACTGAAAACGCTGGCTCCAAATTTTCCAATCGGGTAGGAATTGCCTCTTAGGCGGAAAGATTTACCGCCGCCTCGACCGCTTCGCAAGCTGCCTGCCGAACGGCTGTGGAAATTCCTCCAAACCCGCTATGGTAGCCAGTTTTAGGTCGCTGCAAGATTCGTTACCGCTCGGCACGCCTGACAGCCCGACGCTAACCGCCCAGGAACCTCTCATTCCGGAACATTGCATTTCTTAGCGCGCGCTCCCGGCAAACCGGCTGGCGGAAAGGCCGCTCTCGTTTGCGCTGAACCCGGTTCGACTGGCGGGAGGCCTCGAACTAGTACTCGGTTGCAGGAATACCGTTAGCGCGTGCCAGGCTGAGAATCGGACCCTTGATTCGCGGATGTTCCAGTGTGGTGAAATTGTTGAAAAGCGGAAAAATGAAAAGCGGCGCGATCAAGACAACGAGTGCAATGCATACTATCCACACCATTGCTCGCCACACTCACTACGTTTTCCCCAATCGTCGTAGCAACGCCGAATGCGGGGCAATCAGCCTTATCAAGCTCGCGGAGTTTCGCTATAATCGGAATCGTTGCTGCTGACCTCATCGCTAATGCGCCCTTAGCTCAGCTGGATAGAGCGTCTGGCTACGAACCAGAAGGTCGGGAGTTCGAATCTCTCAGGGCGCACCATCCTACAAGGGTTTCAACGACATAACGCTAAAAGCCTCCTCGCTGTGCTACCAATTTGCTACCGCGTGAAGGCACGACAGATTCCCAGTATTTGAGGGCAACGACCATTAGGTATGTCTGCGTCTGGCTCTGTGAGTGAACATGATCCCGAGCCCTCCTCCGATGGCGGCTCCGGTAGTTAAACCAAGCATGGTAGTGCTGCTGATTGATGGCGTGCTTGTTACCAACATAAAGCCGGCAACGGCCATAGACAAGGTCCAGAAAACGATGCGAATGTTCATGGTGTACTCCAAACGGCAACGCGCTGCCCTTATCGCCATTGGCTACAGAATGTACAGAATCAGGGGGTAACCTTTCAATCGGGTAAAAAACGGATTACTGTCCCTCTGGACCAGAAAAGTCTTTTGACATCCGCCCCGCCCCAGCGGTAAGGTTGCGGGCGCACAGAAAAACGCGCCGTGCCGACGCGAGAACGCCGACACGACGCTAACCAGTTTCGCCCCTAAGGAGGCAAAACGTGGCTATCGCAACCCTACCAAATTTTCTCTTCCGCGCTCAACCGACCCAGCCTGCAGATTACGAAATCATCGAGCGATTTGCCGAATACTTAAAAGTGGAGAAGGGCCGGGGACCGGTCACGATCAAAACTTATCGGTCTGATCTGGCTCAATTGTCGGAGTTTCTCGACCGACGGCAGTTAGTCACTGCGCAATGCCAAGACCTTAGAGACTACGTGGGCCATCTACTAGGCACCCTGACAGCCCGTTCTGCCGCTCGCAAAATGGCGGTTATCCGTCACTTCTTTAAGTTCCTGTTCATGGATGGTTTGATCGTTACCGATCCCATGCTGAGAGTCGAATCCCCAAAATTGGAACAACACTCCCCAAATTCTTAACAGCCTCCGAAATTGACGCGGTTCTGAACCAAAGCACCAGCGCCTGGGGATACCTGACGCGGCGCAATCAGGCCATTGTAGAATTGCTTTTTGCATCCGGCATAAGGGCAGCGGAAATCATCTGCGCCAGACTGGCGGATCTTAATTTGGCCGACCGCCATCTCCTGGTGCGCGGTAAAGGCAACAAAGAACGTATTGCGCCTTTTGGTCATCTTGCGGCTGAGGCATTGAAGCACTATCTAGCCCAGCGCCATTCATTTACTGAAAATTCGCCGTGGCTTTTCGTTGGTCATTGCGGAGAACAGCTCACTCGACAACGGGTGTGGCAGATCGTCCATATGCGCTCTCGAGCAATCGGGCGCAATGTCGCTCCGCATATGCTGCGTCATAGTTGCGCGACACAGATGATGGAAAACGGTGCCGATCTCCGCACTATACAGACGATTCTCGGCCATAGCGACATTACCACCACTCAGTTCTACACTCACGTGAGTTTGGATTGGCTACGGAAAATCTATCAGCAGCATCACCCACGAGCCAAAGGTGACGGCGGGCAGTTGAAGCTGCAAATGGAACAGGCCGGCTCAAAGACTGTGGCACTAGGCCCCGCGGTGTGTGCGCACTGCATGAAGCCAGTCTGCGAGAAAAGCAAATGGTATTGCGCACTCCATTTGCAGCTGGGGCGAGAGGCTAGCAAACAGTGCCAGAGGCGCAAGGCGCTAGCCCGGAACTCGGCTGCCTGACATTTGGTTACAATTGACCAGCTTTCCGCTTTACGGAAGCTCATCATGCGGGCATGAGGTTATGATGCTGAATCGCGAATCCCGTTGCGAAGTTGGCCACGCTCCTCGGGCAGTCGGAAGCCCGGCATCCGATACTGGGCGATACCAGCACTCAGCATGTACCAACACCGAGATTTTCAATAAAGGGACCATCGTTGGACTTTGTACCAATCCCACTTGTCCCAACAAGGGCGCTAATTGGGCGCTGCAAAAATCTGCTGCCTGAAAGAGACGGTCAGCCGAGGGTGCGACTGGGCTCGAACTTCTCACCGCATTCGGGACACTCCATCAGATCAAAGATCCACCCGCTTGACCAGAGCTGGCGCAATGGTGCAATCCGCACTTGGGGCACGTCTTATCCAGCGATGCCTGCACTTTTTCCCGGTTGATTTTTCGTGATCGTGGCATATTACCTACGGCTCCAACCAGCCCTGCTCTACACGTCTGGTAATTTCCTCGTAAACCGCCTCCACTAACGTGGTAGCCGCGGCCGCCTCGTGGCTTGCGATGAAGTGGCCTGTATATTGGCGCAGAAAATAATCTATTTCACTTGGCTGCGAAAGAGGCTCGATGGCGTGAAAGCCAACAACAACTGAAACTGCGCGCAATTGGTCGTCAATTTCAGCGAAGCCGAGATGTACGAAGAAATGATCCTCAATTCCGACCTGGCCCACGCTAAACCCAGGGAGTACGCTTAGCCCTTCTTCCAGCGCTATGACGAACTGGGCGCAATCGATGGCGTCTGAACTGAGGGAGTCGTAAACCGTCGAACGGCTACATTGATCTTATGGCGATCCGGCATCGCTCCACTTACCCCCGAATAGCCCCATTCTAAGCCTGCCGGTTAGCCCCCTAAAATCACTATCAACTGCTACAACATTGATAATCTATACGGCTAAACTAGGTTTGATGATCGCTACACGTAAGGGAGGAAACACAATGGAGGACCCGCAAAAACTCACCGTTCTGAGTACCTACATCGACGGTAAGATGAAGCGATACGGCCTACTTTTCTCCGTCAACGGAGGAGCATTCGCAATTGCTAAACTTCACTCGTCGGGGGACGATATTCTCGGGGACCTCGACATGAGGAGCCTCGCGCTTGGTGCGATCCTTTTTACAGAGGCTATGACCGTCGATATTTGGGCCTGGGGAGAGCGCATGAAGCGCAATTTCTCTAACCCTAACAACATGGTCTTCACGGCGGTAGGTAAGATCATCGTCTTGCTCCTGGCATCCCTACTGATTCTTGCATGGGGCCGCGCCGCCGAACTGACCTGGGGATGCATCGGCGTACTATTCTTGCCCCTGGTGGCCGCAACGACGTTAGCGCATTGGAGAATCGGAGTGGACGCACGCGGTCAGAAATGATTCGCTGAGAAGACGCGGCGCTTCGCTGTCGCCGAACCGTTCATTTAGGGGCGCGGCCTCCCGCCTTGGCCAAACCCCGACGCGACCAATCCGCGCGCCAGAATCTCCGGCATTCCGGATTTTAGCAGCCGGGCTAAAGCCATTTGTCCCGCCGGGGTCGCGAGAAGAGATCCAGCCGCCGCGCCTACTGCCGCACCCTTACGGAGACTACACTCACGGCCTCGTTCCTGAGTGAGAGCGCGGTTTACATCACGATACTTCTTGAGATAACACAATCTCCGCAGCTTCCATTGACTGGCCTCCGCGACCCACCTACCATGGCTCGACTCCATGATCGGCCAGACCATCTCGCACTATCGCATCGTCGAAAAGCTCGGCGGCGGCGGTATGGGCGTCGTCTACAAGGCTGAGGACATCAAGCTCCTCCGTTTCGTAGCCTTGAAATTCCTGCCCGACGAAGTAGCCAAAGACCCCCAAGCTCTGGCCCGTTTTCAACGCGAAGCCCAGGCTGCATCGGCTCTCAACCATCCCAACATCTGCACGATTCACGAGATTGACGAACAGAACGGCCAAGCATTCATCGCCATGGAGTTTCTGGACGGTGTGACGCTGAAGCATCGCATCGCCGGGCGTCAGCTGGAAACGGAAGTTCTTCTCCCCATCGCCATCGACATCGCCGACGCGCTCGACGCCGCTCACAGCGCAGGCATTGTCCACCGTGACATCAAGCCCGCCAACATCTTCCTCACGAAGCGCGAACGGGCCAAGATTCTGGACTTTGGACTGGCGAAAGTGACGCCCGCCGCCAGTTCTTCCAGCCAAATTGCGTCGGCGAACACGCTGACAGGAACAATCGACGAACAGCATCTCACCAGCGCCGGTTCAGCTCTCGGCACCGTCGCTTACATGTCGCCCGAGCAAGTTCGAGCCAAAGATCTCGATGGCCGCACGGACTTGTTCTCGTTCGGCGCGGTGATCTACGAGATGGCAACGGGCACGCTGCCATTCCGGGGGGAAAGTTCGGGAGTCATCTTCAAAGCCATTCTGGACGGAACCCCCACGTCCGCGGTGCGGCTGAATCCCGATGTGCCAGCCGAACTGGAACGGATCGTCAACAAGGCTCTGGAGAAAGACCGCAATCTTCGCTATCAGACGGCTTCCGACCTGCGTGCTGATCTCGAACGTCTCAGGCGCGATACCACTTCGGGCCGCTCTGCGACGGCAGCAGCGGGTGCGACCCGGTCCGGGACGCGCTTGCATCGTCTGCTCGGCATCGCGGCCCTGGGCGTCGCGATGGCGGCAGTGCTCGCGGTTGTGCTCTTCTATCGCAACAGAGGGGTCGCGCCCTCATCGCCCGCCGCATGGGTCCAGCTCACCGACTTCACGGACTCGGCGGTCTCTCCGGCGCTTTCCCCGGACGGGCGTATGCTGGCATTTGTGCGCGGGTCGAATACGTTCGCCGGGCCAGGGCAGGTCTACGTCAAAATGCTCCCCAGCGGCGACCCGGTACAGCTTACCCATGACGCGCTGCCGAAGCTGAATCCGATATTCTCTCCCGACGGCTCGCGAATCGCCTATACCGTCCCGTGGGATACCTGGGTGGTGCCTGTGCTGGGCGGCGAGTCACGTGTGTGGCTGCCGAACGCTTCCGGCCTTTCCTGGATCGACGATCACCAGTTGCTCTTTTCAGAAGTCAAGAAGGGCATTCACATGGCGCTGGTGACGGCAACCGAAAGCCGTACCGGGGTCCGCGACCTCTACGTCCCGACGCATGAGCGCGGCATGGTTCACCGGTCTTACCTGTCCCCGGATCGCAAGCAGGTGTTACTGGTCGAAATGGAGAACGGAGGCTGGCTGCCGTGTCGAGTGGTTCCCTTCGACGGCAGCTCTACGGGAAGACAGGTTGGGCCTCCTGGGGCCGCCTGCACGAATGGCGCTTGGTCGCCGGACGGGGAGTGGGTCTATCTCAGCTCGAACACGGGTGGCAGGTTTCATTTCTGGAGGCAGCGTGTCGCTGGCGGCCAGCCAGAACAGATCACCTCGGGACCTACAGAGGAGGAAGGGATCGCGATGGCTCCTGACGGACGTTCGCTGGTTACTTCTGTAGGCACCGACCAGAAGGCGCTGTGGGTGCACGACTCCCGCGGCGACCGTGAAGTTTCATCGGAAGGCCATTCGGTCCTGACCGAGACCAGCATGGCGTTCTCCCCGGACGGGCGGAAGCTCTACTACCTGGTTCACCGCGGGACATCGCGCGCCATGTTTGGGGCGGGGGATCTGTGGGTGGCTGAACTCAGCGCCGGCCGCAACGAGGTTGTTCTTCCCGATTTCTCCATCACCGATTACGCGATCTCTCTTGATGGTATGCGAGTCGGCTTTGTGGCGGTTGATGCGGAGGGGAAGGCGAGTATTTGGGAGGCTTCTCTCGATCGCCGCGTTGCTCCGCGGCAACTCGCTCCCGCCATCGCGGAGGCTCATCCAATTTTCGACGGCGCAGGCGACTTGTTCTTCGCAGCGGCGGAGGGCAACCTCAACTACGTCTATCGCGTTAAAGAGGATGGAACAGGACTGCCGCAGAAGGCGATTCCATATCCCATTGTCTTTTTCGGCGGAGTTTCCCCGGACGCAAAGTGGGTGGTGGCTCTTGCCGCACTCCCCGGAGAAGAAGCGTCGGCCACGGTCATGGCTTATCCGACGGAGGGCGGAGACCCAATGCAGCTTTGTGATCGGTGTCAGGTGCGCTGGGCGCCCGACGGGGAGTTTCTTTACGTGTCGTTCCTGACCTGGGATGCAAACGGGTCCGAACGACGCGAGAGCGAAAAGCCGGACAAGACTTTCGTGATCCCATTGACCCACAGCAAGGCGTTCGCGGATCTGGCTGCGCGTGGGTTTAAGTCCGAGGCGCAATTGGCGGCTGTACCCGGCGTGCGGGCGATCGAGCAGCCATTTGTCTTGCCCGGTCCTGAGCCGTCTGTCTATGCTTTTCCTAAGCAAATTGTGCATCGTAACCTATACCGCGTTCCGCTACCCTGACGGGTGCGGAAAAGACAAGCTGAAAGTCCACGTAGTGTGCTGGCGTGAGACGAGAGCGTTCCGCCGTGGGATTTTTTCATCCTCTGGAAAGACCCAAGCCGAGGCGGAGTACGCGAAGCTGCGGTAAGCGGACCCGAGCGGGCGAGTGGTGGTTTTTGTCAGCCTCTTAGTCGCCCGCCATGGAAACCACCCGTTCAATCCCCACTCTGGGAGTGCTGGTCCTTTCGGTATTGCTGAACCTGCTGCAAAGCCTGTCGTTGGTCCCGGTCATCGGTAATGTTGTATCGCTCAAACATGGACGGCGAACGATGGCCGGAAATCGACATCGCCACATTTTGCGAGACTCCCGAGCACCGCCTGGGAAGAGAGCCATCATTGCGGACATGGAGCGTCACGGATTCGAGGCTGGTGTCATGAGTCGAAGATCGCTACTACTTTGTCATCCCACTTTGCGTGGGCGCCACACCATTCCCAGAAGGGCCATGCTCAGAAATTAGCGTGGCCTTTTCAGTTTTGCCAGTGTAGTCTCCTGCGGCGGGGAAGGGAGACGAAGGACATGAACGAAGCCCCGAATGCGCTGGAGGGCCTGAAGCTAATTAGCGATTGGGGGAAGTGGCTAATTACGATCCAAACGGCAGCAATCGCCGTCATCGGGGCCGGTGTCAGGGAAGGAGGTGTTGAGATGACAGGCACGGCAAAGGTGTTAGCAACCGGCTCCGTAGCCTGCTTCGTGGCCTCCGTTGCTGCCGCGGCTCTGCTATTGCTCTCGCTCCCGGATATCACTCAGAATCTTCGGCCCGACACCAACATCTGGCGAACCCGAGGTACGTTGATCGGCCGAGTGTTTCATTTGGACACACGAAGCCTAGCAACCCTGGAGTCGCTTTTCTTTGGATTGGGCGTTGTTTGTTTTGCGGGGCTGATCGTGGCAGCTATATGGTCGAGATAAAGCAAGGATTGTTCTCGCAGGGCGGGCTGCAACAGGCATAGCGCGGCGATCCGCCGTGCCACATCGCGGACATACGGGCCTCTTCAACCCATCAGCGCCGGCCCACGAAGGCTTTCTTTCGCGGTTAGCTCAGGCGGGCCGCCAGCGTCTCACGACTGAACCAGTTTATTTTTTCTGCCGTCTCAAACAAAGGAGCAGGCAGGTATCGAGGCAATGCCCTGTTTATCATGGGCATGATCCGAACAGTCTCGGATGGACCAGCAACGTCCTGCAGACTTGCTACGACGAGGAGTACCAAAGAGGTAGGAGGCGTCATGCGATCGCACATTGGGCGACTGATCTGGGTAGTGCTCACGGACGGCGCATTTATCTGTCTCACTATTTTGGGTTACTCGCACAAGGCCGATCTACAGCGAATGCTTCACCAGGAGCGAGCCGTTTCCTTTTCTCATCTGATCGGAAATGATCCCTTGGGGTGCCATTGCCGTAAGCGCACTGACGATCGGAATCGTGCTTGAAGCGACATGGTCGAAAGCCGGCGCTGTCGTCAATTGCGCATACTACGTGGTTGCTTTCGGAGTAGGGGTTTGGGCCGTGAGATCGCAAACGAAGAGGTTCTCAGATGTCATGGGGAATTTCTTATCGAGCGCCGGTTACTCTGCTCGCAAGCAAGTGATTGGGTCTGCGGCGATTGCGCGACGCGCGGAAGGAAGGCTCGCCAGGGTAGCTGTGACAATTGCGATCGCTCCCACGGCGATGAGGGTAAGAGGGTCCCTGGCGCTCACTCCAAACAATAGGTTCTCGAGTATGCCCCCCAATATCAAGGCACATCCCAGCCCGATCGCCACGCCAATCACCGCCAGCAACACTCCTTGCTTCATAACCATCTTTAATAAGTTCCATGAACTGGCGCCCAGGGCCACTCGCATCCCAAACTCGGGCATCCTCTGGCTCACCGAATAAGAAATCACCCCATAAATGCCGATCGCGGCCAGCAACAACGCCAAAGCAGCAAACAACCCAACAAGAAATAGTGCGAACCGCGGCGTCGAGAATTGTTCCTCTGCAATTCGATCCAGTAATCGCACATGCGCCACAGCGAGACTAGGATCGAGTTCGCGCACCTTGGTTCGCAGGGCGTCTGTCAACAACACAGGATCAGAATCAGCGCGCAGTACGATAGCCATGTTCATGGACATTAACGGCACCTGCAAAACGGGCCACCAAAATGCCGCTTCGGCCGCTTTACTTCTAGGCACATCTTTCACGTCGCCGACAACTCCGACCACTCGGAACCAGTCCGAATCTTTCGGTTTGTCATCGAAGGTGATGCGCTTCCCCACAGCATCTTCTCCCGGCCAGTAACGCCGTGCCATGACATCATTGATAAGCAATACTCGTGGCCCATCCTTGGAATCTTGGTCGTTAAAAAATCTTCCGCGCAGCAATGGGATGCTTACCGCTCGAAAGTACTCCGACGACGCCGTGTGATAGCGCGCATGAAATTCTTCGTGCGGTGGTGGAGTCTTTCCTTCAATGGTGAATCCTCCCATATTTTCGTCGTAGCCCGTCCACGGGAGATCTGTTCCGGCGCCAACAGCATGTACGCCTGGCAGGGCACTTAGATTGCCGAGCAGTCGTTGATAGAACCCTGCAACGTTATCAGCCGTTTTGTAATTCGCACTCGGCAGAGCAATCTCTGCCGTCAAAACATGCTGCGGCCGAAATCCTGGGTCAAGCCGCAGCAAATTCACGAAACTGCGGAGCATCACGCCCGCGCCCACAAGCAGAAGGCACGCCAAACCTACCTCGCCCACAACTAATATCGCGCGCAACCGCGTCTGCCCTGCGGCCCCGCTCGAACCCCTTCCTCCTTCACGTAGCCTTTGCATGGGATCGGTCCGCGAAGCCTGCACGGCCGGAACCAATCCAAAAACTACTCCTGTCGCCAGCGCCACTAACACCGTGAACAACAACACAAATGCGTTCACATGAATTGCGTCCGTTCTCGGGAACCCCACAGGCAAAAAGGAAACCAGCGCGCGCACCCCAGCTATCGCAAGCAACACGCCCAAAGCTCCACCAAGAAGCGAAATCAACAGGCTCTCCGTCAACATCTGGCGCAACAGCCGGCCTCGCCATGCTCCGAGCGCAGCACGCACAGCGATTTCTTTCTGCCGCGCCGCCGCCCGCGCCAAAAGAAGGTTTGCCGCATTTACACAGGCAATCAGCAATACCAATCCAACCGCTCCCAACAGCACCAGCAGCATCTTGTGAACGGAGCCGACGATCTCCTGAAAGAGCGGAACCAAATAAATCGTCCACCCTCGGTCCCCTTCATATTGCGAAGCCAGCTGGGTCATAATCCCGTTAAAATCCGCCGCCGCTTGCTCAACCGTCACACCAGGCTTCAACCGCCCAATTCCTTCAACATAATGCGATCCACGATTGTTCGAATCTCCCTCAAACGGAAATGGAGTCCACGCATCCACCGTGTCGCCATAAGCTATGGAGTTGTACGAATTTCCTGGGTGATTTACCCCAACCGGCATCACGCCCACCACGGTGTACGGTCTCGAATCCAGTAATACCTTACGGCCCAGAATGTCCGCCGCTCGACCAAACTGGTTCCGCCAGACACGATCACTCAGGATCACTACGTTCGCGTTTCCCGGCCGCTCTTCGGAAAAATCGAATTCGCGTCCTCGCGCTGGTTGCACACCAAGCACCCGGAAATAACCAGAGCTGACCCGGAACGCGGACAGCTTTACAGGATCACTGCCCATGCCGGAAAGCTGCAGATCCGCATGCATGTACATGGCAAGACTTTCGAACGAGCGGTTTCGCGCCCGAAAATCCAGAAAATCCCATGGATTCAGGGGGAACTTCTCATATGTCGTGCTGCGGTAGAAGACCCGCGCAAGCTGCTGTGCTCGCGGATACGGCAGCGGCTTCAACAAGACCCCATCAATCACGCTAAAGATTGCGCTGTTAGCCCCAATGCTCAACCCTAGCGTCAGAACAATAACCAATGTAAATGTTGGATTCTTGCCAAGCATGCGCGCCGCGTAGCGCACGTCGATGCCCAGTTCGTCCCACCAGCGAAGGCCGACTGAGGCCCGCATGGCGTCTTTGTGCGACTCGATGAAGCCCAGTGCGATGCGTGCTTGGCGAATGGCTTCTTCCTCTGGAACTCCACGGCGGACCAGCTCTTCGGCATGGCTTTTGATGTGGAAGCTCAACTCCGTGTCCATGTCGGATTCGAGTTGCTGGCGTTTTGCCATCCACTTCCACCAGGAACGAAGCCGAGCCAAACGGCTCATATTTCCTCCGGCTTTGTGCTCATAATGCCGACCATTACCGCGGCCAGTCGGTTCCATTTGTCCGTCTCGGACTGGAGTTGGCGCCGGCCCGCTGCCGTCAAGCGGTAGAACTTCGCTTTGCGATGGTTTTCGGATTCACCCCATTCACTGTTGATCCAGCCCTGATGCTCAAGCCGGTAAAGCGCCGGATATAGTGATCCTTGCTGGATCTCCAGTTGCTCACCCGAGATTTGGAGGATGCGCAGCAAGACCCCGTAGCCATGCAGCGGCCCGAGCGACACCGCCTTAAGAATCAGCATATCCAGGGTGCCCTGCAGAAGGTCCACTTGTTTTCCCACGATCTCTCCTCGTCTGTCTAGGAGAGAGAATAAGTGTTCCTTTCCTAGAATGTCAAGGAGAGCCTAGTGCTCCAAGTTCAGGTCGGCGCAGGACAGATTTGGTCTTGGTGTGTCTTGTGCTTCGGGCGACTTCCGTTTCATGATCCAAGGCAGCGCCGGGTGGAGCGAACCAGTTCCCGGGCGGGAGTTTCACCCGCTGGAGTCCAGCGCCTTTCACGGCGCACTCTCTCGCCAACTATCTGTCAAAAGGATGAACGCGGAGCCTCAGGGGCGCATGCCGGGCTTTGTATTTCGTCAAAAGAACGATGCGGCCATAGAATATGGATCGTTACGAGCAAGCACAGAAATCGCTGCAAAACTGAAAGGGATCAGCAATGCGGCGCCCTAACACACGGTTCAAGCCGATCAGCCACGCCTTTCGGCGCGGCCCGGGCGCGCAACCTAGGCGTTAGGCCTACAAAATCAGGGAGAGCATCTTGGCCGCGAAAATTCTCATGGTTCTTAGTGCGAGCACTATCTTTACGCTCGGAGTCGTCCACTTCGTCTATACGTTCCGGGGGCCAAAGCTCACGCCCCGTGACC
>Ga0193732_1000052_pt1 | contig 26319 bp, 21 predicted proteins | sample U1s1metaG_FD_145077 | JGI IMG/M metagenome (GOLD analysis project Ga0193732, IMG submission 145077) | Soil microbial communities from a riparian zone of the East river system, Colorado, United States - U1s1 | ecosystem: Environmental > Terrestrial > Soil > Riparian zone | place: USA: East River...
GGACCCAGTCCTGTGCCCAAAAGAATAGATACCTCTTCAAACGTACCATCCTGCTTGTTGTGATACAGAAAGTTCCAGCCCGAATCGTTGGTTACGAACAGGTCAGGCCAGCCATCATTGTCGTAATCTCCCCATGTCACGCCCATTCCGTGGAGCTTGTGAGGATCATTTAAGCCCGCCTTCTCCGACACATCCTCGAAGGTGCCGTCGCCGCGATTGCGAAACAGAAAGTCGGTCTCCCCTTCCATGCTGTCGGGCAGTTCGACCAGCACCCCCTTGTAGCCGAACGATTGCGCCGGCTCTGGCAGGTGATGAACATCGGTCCGAACGTAGCGCGCGACAAACAGATCAAGATGTCCGTCCCGGTCATAGTCGGCCCAGGCCGCGCCGGTGCTGAAGCCGCCCACCGGCAAACCCGCTTTTTTGGTCACGTCCTCGAATTTGCAGCTGCCCAGATTGCGATATAGGACATTGTGTCCGTAACCGGTCACGTATAGATCCGGGAGGCCGTCGTTGTCGAAGTCACCGACGGCAATCCCCATTCCCCAACCGGTCGTGTTCAAGCCGGCGGATCGCGTCACATCCGTGAACTGGAGACTTCCTGACGTCATGTCCTGGTGGTACAGCGTGACCATCAAGTCGCCGCCTTTTAGATATTGTTCGATAGTGGAATCGTTGACCACGGCGATGTCGAGCTTCCCGTCATTGTCGCAGTCGAGCAGCGCAATGCCGCCGCCGCCCATCGTCTCGACGACGTAACGTCGGTCCGGCCGTGAACGCGGAATCGTTAGAAGGCCCGCCTGATTTGCCATGTCCCGGAAATGCAATCGGGATTTCGCAGCGGAATTTATAGACTGTGTTTTGGCATTGTTCTGCGTGGCAGGCAGAGAAATGGCAGCCGTCCACGGCTTGCCCGGATTCTCGACACCAGTAGCCGGAGGTGACGAGGAAGACATTTGAGACAGGACGATGAGCGTCGCCAGAACGACATTACGGAATCTGCCCATGAGATCGCGCGTATTTTAGCAAGTCCTTGGGCCGGCTCGGGCGGCTGGGACGAATGTTCGGGACAGTCGCTGCTCGCTATCCCTTGCGAGCGATGCGGTGAAACTCCATAGTTTTCTGTTATTTCCAAGAGGGCGGATCACAAGAGAGAAACACGAGATAGGTAGCTGTTTTCCGACCAGGGAAGAGGGGCGGGTCGGGCAATTGGTTCTCGGACCAGATTTATCGCTAATCTAAAAAGGCTATAGACAATATACAAAAAGCTTGACAAGCCCCTATAACTCCGCATTAAATACGCCTCCGTTGGTTGTGTACACGTTTACGTAATCGTTTACGGTCCTAGTTGATCGTAAGGAGGTATCCGATGAGACGGATATTTGGGGCTCTGAGCCTTCTAGCAGCGTTGCTTCTGATCTTGCCCGTAGCCTCCGCCCAATCGATATTCGCTACCCTCAACGGGTCGGTAAGGGATGGCAGCGGTGCGGTTGTATCCGGAGCGACCGTAGCGGTCAGGAACTCGGCGTCAGGAGAGACCCGAAAAACCGTGACCAACGCGGACGGGTTCTTCACCGTGTCCACCTTACCCGCCGGCACGTACCAGGTAACGGTGGAAATGAAAGGTTTCAAGAAGTGGCAGGGTTCGGGCATCATGCTGAACGGCAGCGACAGCCGGACCATGAACATCGAACTCAACATAGGAGCGGTTTCGGAAACGGTCGAGGTAAACGCGTTCGCGAACGATGTTGCCACCATCGACTCAGGCGAGAAGTCGGCCCTGATCTCCTCCAAGGACTTGCAGGATCTGTCACTCGTCGGCCGCAATTCCGCCGAATATCTCAAACTTCTGCCAGGATCGATCATGGCGGCAAACCTAGGGGTAAACCGGGCGGCCTACACTGGCGAAGTGGTCGGCATTAACGGCTTTGCGGTCGGTTCGAATGCGGGCGGGCTCAGCGGCGTCAACATTAATGGGCAAGGCGTGGACATCACTCAGGACGGGCAGCATACCTACGATCCCGGCTCGGCCGGCAACGCGACTCCGGTGAATGCCAATCCCAACATGATCTCGGAGGTGAAGGTTCTGACTTCGAACTTCTCATCCGAGAATCCCAAAGGTCCGGTGGTGGTAAACACCGTTACCAAGTCCGGCGGCAGCACGTTTCATGGCGAGGCTTACATCTACGCCCGCAACACCGCGCTCAACGCCGAAGATGCCTTTAACAAGAGCATCGAGGCCGACCCTACTTCCGGCTTTAGCCCGGGCTCACTAAAGGGCCAAAGTGCCTACTACTATCCCGGATTCAATATCGGAGGTCCGGTGCTTATTCCGGGGACCGGCCTGAACAAGAGCCGCAAGAAACTGTTCTTCTTCGAGGGCTACGAGAATTACCATCAGACTTTGGATGGCGGCGTCAATCGCGCTTTTGTCCCGACTGCGGACATGCTGAATGGCGACTTCAGCGCCCTAAATACATACGGCGGCAGCGTCGGGCGATTCGGTATGGGCACAGTTCCCACGGCGCCGGCGGCGGGCTCCAGGTTAGGATTCGACGCGCGGGCAGCCCAGGGCTGCACCATCACAGGAGGCGTCCTAGCGCCAGCCTGTATTGACCCCAATGGCCTGCTGTTGATGAAGAACTACCTGCCCGCCCCCACCATCAGTACTCCGAACGGGCAGGGCTTCAACTACATCCAGGCCCTCTCGGTACCCCAGAACTCGTGGCAGAACGTGGTCCGCGGCGATTGGAACATCAGCGACAATACCAAGGTGTACGTTTCCTGGAGTCGCCAGCGCGAAACCGCAAACATGCCTCTTGGCCTTTGGACCAACTCGGGTGACTGGGTGGTTCCCGCGCCCAGTAACGTGGTGGGGGCTAATGGCTCAGATTTTGTTGGGGCCAGCTTTGTACATGTTTTTTCGCCGACGATGACGAGCGAGACCAGGTTCGGCTACACCTATATCAACTTTCCCAGCTCACCGACCGACCCTTCGAAAATCCTGCGCAAGGAAGCCGGTTTCCCGTTGACCGGCATTTATAACAACCCGGATACGCCGGCCATGATCAGCTGGGGTCAGAGCATTCCCAATATCGGCGAAATCGGCCATGACTTTCACCCCACGATGATCGCCTACAAGGGCAACCCGAGCGTGGCGGAAAACCTCACCAAGGTGATCAAGACCCACACCACGAAGTACGGCTTCTATTATGAACACGTTTATAACAAGCAGGACAACTGGGGTCAGTTTATGGGCGCCCTTACCTACGACCCATGGAATTCAGTCTCGGGCAACAACTATGCGGACATGCTGATGGGCATTGGCAGCGACGGCTACTTTGAACAGGCACTTCCACCGCCGACCAATCTGGCTCAGAACATTGCGGCTTTCTACGCGCAGGACAGCTGGAAGCTAACTCGAAGAATCACCGTCGACTATGGTATGCGGTTCGAACACTACGCCAAGCCGTATGCCAACAATTCTTTTGGCATCGCAATCTTCGATCCGGCGAAGTACAATCCGGCTTCCACGCCTGACGACAACACGGGCGTACTTTGGCACTCACTGGACCACAGTGTTCCTCTCTCGGGTGCGAAAAGCCGGATGTTTTTCTTCTCTCCACGCGTCGGCGCTGCCATTGATCTGTTCGGTACGGGCAGGACGATTCTCCGCGGCGGGTGGGGCAAGTACCGCGCCTACGACTCGATCCAGAGTAATACCTACACCGGGCCGGCGCAGACAGCGCAAGGCTCCGTGGGTTGGTCGTGCGGGTTTAATGATCCCCTGTGTCCAACCTGGGAAGACATCGACACGCACGGGGTTGTCAACTGCACAGTTCCTCCCTGCGCAGGCCAGCCTGTATATGGCAAGGGCCTGGGACCCGGGCTCAAGGCCATATCGGTGATGAACCCCAGGGACGACGAGCAGCCCCTTGTAACCTCCTACAGTTTGACTGTCGACCAGCAATTGCCGGCGAAGTTCAGAATGGAGCTCTCCTACGTCGGCAACCACTCGGAGCTCCTGCAAGGAACCGTCAACCTCAACGCCATACCCCTGGGCTCGCTTAGTTCTACCTGCACTTCCTCCGGCTGCCAGCAACCCTTCCGGCCCTTCCAAAATTATCAAAACATCACGGGTAGCGTGACTGCGGGCAAGCAGCAGTTCGACTCTCTTCAGGCCAGTTTGCAGCGCAACGTGGGCTTCCTCAGCATGCAAGCCAACTACACTTGGTCCAAAGCGCTGGGCGACGCCTGGAACCTTAATAATGGAACCTTGACGGGTACGCTTCCGGATTACGGCGCACATTATCTGTGGGGTGTATCCCCGATTGATCGCGCCCAAGCGCTGAGTCTGGCCTACGTCTTCAACCTGCCCAGGATGAACGGTCACGCCTTCCTCCGGAACGTCGTGGGAGGCTGGCAGATCTCGGGCATCACGCAAATTGAGAGTGGGGCGCAGTTAACCAACCAATCCGGCAGCGGTGGCTTGAATTTCAACCTCACGCAAGCGGGAAACAACATCAGCTTGCTGGGTACGCCTGACATAACTCTGTACCCGCTAATCACCTGCAACCCGACAGGCGGTCTGAAGAAGGACCAATTCCTGAACCCGAACTGCTTCGGACCGGCGCCCCTTGGCGCGCTGGGCACAGGCAGCGCGCCCTATATGCCGGGTCCGAGGTTCTGGAACAGCGATCTGACAGTCTCCAAGAACTTCAAAATCACCGAGCGGCAGGCTGTGCAGTTCCGATTCGCGGCGTTCAACTTCCTCAATCATTCTTTGTTGTCCTTCACCAATGGCGACAACAACCTCAAGCTAAATTTCGATGCTACCGGTAAATTGACCACCCCGGATTTCGGCGTCGCCAAGTACCGCTTCGGACATCGCATCTTCGAAATGGGAGTGAAGTACTCGTTCTAACTAGTGCATCATGGGGTGGCCCGCAAGGGCCACCCCATGTATAGTTCACCCTATGCTCGCGGTGGTTCCCCTCCTGGCGTTTTTCCTGGGCGCAAACCCCAACTCTCCGGCCAGTCCTCAGAGCTTTCCACAAATCACGAAGCAGGCGGATGAAGCCCGCGTTGCGGATCGTGTTGGTGCTGCAGTTGAGCTCTACTCCCAGGCAGTACGGCTGCGTCCGTCGTGGAGTGAAGGCTGGTGGTGGCTGGGGAGCCTGCTCTACGAGCAGGATCGTTTCCCTGAGGCCCAGACTGCCTTCAGGCGATTTGTTGCGATTGCGCCCAAATCAGGACCCGCCCTTGCGTTCCTGGGTCTCTGCGAGTACGAGACGCATGATTACAACCGCGCCCTGAGACACTTCCAGGCTTGGGCACGACAAGGATGGCCTGGCACCGCCGACCTGATCGACGTGGCTACCTTCCACATGGCACTTCTGCTCGCCCGGGATAGCAAATTCGTTGAAGCGCTCTATCTGCTGGCGACCGAGGCAGGAAAATTGCGGCGCAGCCCGGCGTTGGCGGAGGCCATGGGCTTAGCCTCGCTTCGCATGACGAGTCTTCCCGAGGAATATCCGCCGCCACGGCGCGAGATGGTTTGGCTGGCCGGCCAGGCCGCACTCTACGCATCGCTGCCCGCGCATGAGTTTGATCGAGCGGATGAATACGCGAGCCGGTTACTGTCGCACTACGGGCGGGAGTCGAATACCCACTATTTTCGGGGTACTCTGTTTCAGTTTGAGCGCAAGAATGCCGAGGCGCAAAAAGAATTCCAGGAGGAGCTTCAAATATCTCCGCAGCATGTTCCGGCCATGATCGAACTGGCTCGCATCGATATCGACGGGAACCAGTTGGGGGAAGCTGCGTCGCTCGCGAAACTAGCCGTCGAGATCGAACCTAATAACGCTGAGGCACATCACGTGCTGGGCCGGGTTTTGTTGACCACCGAGCATTTCCAAGAGAGTGCGAGAGAGTTGGAAACGGCCAAGCAGCTGGCGCCTGGCAACGCCACGATTCGAAGTCACCTCGCCATGGTTTACCGGCACTTGGGCCGAAAGAAAGAAGCTGAGGCCGAAGCGGCGGCATTCATGGCGCTGAAGGAAAAGGAAGGCTCTCTGTTCCCGCCCCAGGAGAAGACCACCCTGCACGCGCAGCCGAGGTGACCGCAATGATGCTTGCCGCCATTTTGTTCCGGCTCGTGCTCTTGTCGCCCGCTGCGTTGCCGCTTCAGACCGCCCCCACGCCTCACCCGAGTGCGGCCGCCCAAAGTAAGGCCACGGTGGTTTCCAGTTTTGAGCAGTTGTCGCGGGCGGCGGATCGCGCGCGCGACGAAAATCGGAATGACGAGGCGATCCAGTTATATCGACAATCGTTGAGTTTGCGACCCGCCTGGAAAGAGGGGCTCTGGTACCTGAGTACGTTGCTCTATGAGAAAGAAAGGTACGCGGATGCCCGCGACCTGCTGCGCCGTTTTGTAGCGGACGCTGCCGACGCAGGTCCCGGATGGGCGCTGCTGGGCTTGAGCGAGTTCCAGAACCGTGAATACTCTCGCGCCCTGGACCACCTCCAGCGCGCCATGGCTCTCGGCCTGGGCGGCCGCAAAGATATGGCCCAGTCCGTATTCTACTTTGTCGCGGTGCTGCGCACCAGGTTCGAGCAATTTGATGACAGCATGAATCTGCTGATCGCAATGGTGAAATCGGGCCAGCAGCCGGACAACCTGGTTGAGCCGATCGGACTCGCGGCCTTGCGCCTGCCCTTTCTGCCCGGGGAAATTCCTGCAGACCATCGCGAGATGATCCGGATGGCGGGCCAGGGTGCATTGGCGCTGGAGGCTCAGCATTCGGCGGACGCGGAAAAACTTTTCAGCGAAATGGTGGCGGCGCACCCGAACGACCCCGGCGTTCACTTTCTTTACGGAGCATTCTTGCTGGACATTCGCCCCGACGACGGAATCCGGGAGTTGAAACGGGAGCTCGAAATCTCGCCTTCTGATATCCCTGCAAGACTTCGACTGGCTGAAGAGTACATCAAGGAGCAGAAGCTTGATCTAGCGCTGCTCCTGGCCGAGGAAGCGGTCAAACTCGATCCGGAGCATCCTCCGGCGCACATGATGCTGGGAGAAGTGTTGGTGGCCAAGGGCGATCTCGCCAGAGGAATCCATGATTTGGAAACCGCCCGGGATCGAGCGCCTCAGAAGGTAAGGATCCGCTGGGATTTGCTCCGCGCATACACCAGCGCCGGTCGTAGCGATGATGCCAAGCGTGAGAAGGACGAGATTGAGAAGCTTAGCGGGCCAGGAAACGGACAATAGAACTTGCCGCCAGGGCGGAATATTTTGAGCCGGGCCTTCGCTCTCAGGATGCTCGGGTGTGGATTGCTGTGCGCTGTCTGGTCAGCGCCATTGTCCGGGTGGGGGCCGGCGCCAGGTGCGGTTCCCATCCACTTTTCGTTCAAGCGGATCGCATTTTCGCTGGATAGCGACGAGACTCCGGAGAAGCACGCTCCGGAAACCATGGCCGGCGGCGTAGCCGTGTTCGACTATGACAATGACGGCAATCTGGACATCTTCTTTACCAACGGCGCCGATATATCCAGCTTGAAGAAGACTTCGCCGAAGTACTGGAACCGGCTCTTCCACAATAACGGTGACGAAACTTTCACCGACGTGACCGAAAAGGCCGGACTCGCCGGGACCGGCTACGATACCGGCGTTGCCATCGGCGACTTCGACAATGACGGTTACGAGGACATCTTTGTCGGCGGTGTACACCACAACACGCTCTACCACAATAATGGTGACGGGACTTTCACCGATGTGACCGAGAAATCGGGCATCGCCCAGCCTGACAAAGAGTATGGCCCGCTGTGGTCGGTGGGCGGCGCCTGGGTGGACGTGAATAACGACGGCCTTCTGGATCTATTCGTCGTCAACTACTTGAGCTGGGACGTTAACAAGGAGCCTGACTGCAAGTTCAACGGCAAGCCGGAATACTGTCATCCCAAGTTCTACAAAGAGCTCCCCAACCAATTGTTCCTGAACCAGGGGAATGGCAAGTTTCTTGATGTCTCCAGGCAATCCAGCATCCGCGCCCATCCAGGAAAAGGGATGGGCGTGGCCGTGGCCGACTACGACGGCGACGGCTTGCCTGACATATTTGTGGCCAACGACAAGCTTTTCAATTCTCTCTTCCACAATCGCAAGACCGCTGACGCCTTTGTGCCGGTCTTCGATGAGGTTGCGTTTGAGACCGGTGTCGCTCTCCCCGAGAACGGCAATCTGATCTCCGGCATGGGCGTTGATTTTCGCGACCTGAATAATGATGGCTATCCCGATCTTGCCATCGTTGCCCTGGACAATGAAACTTTTCCTGTGTACCAGAACAACGGCAAGGGTGGATTCATCGAAATCACGGCGAAGAGTGGTATGACCTTGCTGAGCAATCAGATGATGGGGTATAGCCCAAATATCGCAGACTTTGACAACGACGGCTGGAAAGATATTTTCGTCAGCCGGGGTGACGTGCAATCACCGGCAATGGCCAGCCGCCGGCAGATCGATCAACCCAACACCGTATTTCGGAACAGTCCCGAACGAAAGTGGTCTGCGCTGACTGAAGACGCGGGATTTGCTGCTCAGCCGCCGCGACGGCATCGCGGTTCAGCGTTTGGAGATTTCAACCATGATGGTAAATTGGACCTGGTCGTGACAGCGTTGAGCGCGCCCGCGGAGATCTGGATGAACGACAGCCCGAACGACAACCACTGGCTGGAGCTTGCACTGCAGGGCACGAAAAGCAACAGAGACGCAATCGGAGCGAAAGTTAGGGTGCTTGCGGGAGGGCAGACCCAATTCAACCATGTAACCACTGCTACTGGCTACGCTTCCTCGAGTGCCGGCCCGCTTCATTTTGGCTTGGGGGCCACGAAGAAAGTTGATGAGATCGAAATTCGGTGGCCATCAGGAACGGTGCAAGTACTCAAGCAAGTGCAGGGCGATCAGATTCTGCGAGTCAAAGAGCCGAGCTAGATTCTAACGTTCCGGGTTGGGCTTGTTGTCGCGGGCCTTCTCATTGAATCTCAGCACGATATCGCGTTCGCGTTGACTTTCCTGCTTGAGATTCATCCGAGAGTAGACCGAGGCAAGCTGCACGTGCACTTCCAGAAAGTCAGGCCAATCTCTCTCGATTTGTTCAAACTCCTTCCGTGCCTCCTCGAGTTTGCCCTGGGCCGCATTCAGTGCCCCTACCTGAAAGCGCGCCTCTGGAGATCTAGGCTGCAGCCGTAAAGCGCGCTGCAGATAAGGAACGGCTTCCGCATTGTTGCCATCGTGGCGAAGCAGGCCGCCGAGGTGGAGATTGCAGGTGAAGTCATTCGGATCAACCTGGAGGCCGCGCTGAAACGCCATCTTTGCGCCGTCGTTATCCTGGGTGTCAAGCAGCGCTCGCCCGTACAGTGACCAACCTCCGGGCAGATTCGGGTTCTGATCCAGAGCCTTACGAAGAGTCGAGGCGGCGGTTTTGTAGTCACCTGCCGCGAGTTGGGCTTCCCCCATCAAAAGACTTGCCTCGGGGCTGTTTCCATCCTTCAAAATGTGATCGATTACCGCCTCTCCTTCTTGAATCTTCCCTTGGCGAATGAGCGCTGTACCGAGGGCATAGTCCACTGCTCGATCGTCAGGAGTGGTTTGGTACGCCGGCTCAAGAAGGGCCACAACATCTGTGTATTTGCCCAGCCGCAGGTAGCAATCGGCAAGAAGATGGAGCGACTGCTGATTTTTTGGATTCTTCCTGCGCAAGGTCTCGAACTCGCTGGCCGCGTTTTGGAAGTCGGCTTGCTTGTACCACGCCAGCCCCAGATTGAGCTGCAGAATCGGATTTTCCGGATCCCGCTTGAGCGCTTCCTGATATTGAGCGACCGCCTCAGGATATCGACCAACGTGTACCAGCGCCACCCCGAGGTCGGCTCTCACCGGGACCGAATCGGGTTGCAGTTTGATCAGCCCCTCATACAAGGAAATTGCTTGCGATACGTCGCCCCGCTCATAGGCGGCAACGGCCTCCCTGTATAGCTGTTCCGGGGATTGCGCTTGGGCGGCGCTAAGTACGCTCGAGAACAGCAGGGCCGCAAAAATGTATGCGAGCCGCACACTTGGTGTCTTCTGGATAAATGTCTCTTGAACTTCCACGCGACTTCACCGTGGAAATTATACGTCCTGTGCCTCGGCAAGATTCTGCTGATTTGTGAACCTGTCCCAAACCAAAAACCCTGCCCGCATTGATCCCATTGAACGTACGAGCCTTGCCGTGTAGCCTTGCCGAAGTAATGATCCTTGTTGCGGACAGCTCCCAACGTTGGCACAATCGAACAACATCGCCGTAAGCGTTGGCTAGGACACAACTTAAGGACACAAAACTCACTGTTTGGAATCAAAAACTTGCGGGGAACCGCGAGGAATTGAGTCAACCGAACCAATTAAAGATATGGTCGGCCCTAGCAGACGATTTTCGGACTTTCCTTTTGGACGTTCGCAGTTTTGAACCAGCACTTTCAGCGGTTTAAGATTGAATCCAATCAAATGGTCAGGGCGAGAGCATCTGCACCTCCGATCCCCCAATCCCGTAAACTACGATCTATGGCCTTGATGAAAACCTCCAATCCGGCGTTGAGTGCGAATACCTTCCGGCTTCCCTACGCAGGGCTGGGAGAAAGCATGACGATTTCGGGCGCCGTGAACAAGACCGGCATTCTTCTGATTTGCGCCGTGCTCACCGCGGGCTGGAGCTGGAACCGATTTACGGGCTTTCCTGAAACGGCTGGGCTGCCGCTAACGATCGGGTTGATCGGCGGATTCATCGTTGCCTTGGTCACCATTTTCAAGAAAGAGTGGGCGCCAGTGACGGCCCCTCTGTACGCGCTGCTGGAGGGCCTGGTCCTGGGCAGCGTCTCGGCGATGTATGAAGCCCGCTTTCATGGAATTGCCATACAGGCAGTCGGGCTGACTTTTGGCACTCTGCTTACATTGCTCGTCGCCTATCGCGCGGGCGTCATTCGTGCTACCGAGAAGTTGAAGCTGGGCGTGATCGCGGCGACGGGCGGCATCGCGATCTTCTATCTTGGGCAGTTTGTGCTGGGCTTTTTCGGCGTCCGCTTTGCTGCGATAAATGGATCAGGCGCCATTGGAATCGGCTTCAGTGTTCTTGTGGTCATCATTGCTGCGCTGAACTTGGTGCTGGACTTCGATTTCATCGAAAATGGCGCGCGTTCCGGAGCGCCCAAGTACATGGAGTGGTACGCGGCTTTCGGCTTGATGGTCACGCTGGTCTGGCTGTATCTGGAGATCCTGCGCTTGTTGTCAAAAATCAACAGCCGGGACTAGAACCGCTCCCCTCGCCTGAATCACGCTAGTCAGATGCCCGCGTACCAGGCATAGCCTGTTTCGGGAGAGGCGGAGCCTAGACCCTTGCCGAACCCTTTCAGACTGTCGGTGACCGTCAGGTGAGTGATGAATTTCACGCTCTTGTAGCCGAGCTGGCGGGGGAGCCGCAGGCGAAGCGGCCCGCCGTTGCCCACGGGAAGTTCATCGCCATTCATCCCATAGGCGAGAAAAGTCTGCGGATGCAATGCATCGGCCATATCGATGCTTTCCCACCAGTCGGGATCGATCGAGTAGTAGACAACGTATCTGGCTTGCGGGTGGACTTCCACGACTTGCAGCATGTGGGAGAGAGACACGCCGATCCATTCGGCGATATACGACCAACCCTCTTCACACTGCAGCATAGTGATCTGGCTCTGAGACGGGTAACTCTTAAGCTGGTCAAGCGAAAATGAGGCTGGCTGGGCGGCCATGCCGGTGATGGAGAGTCGCCAGTCAGAAAATCCTCCGGTCTGAAGGCGCTTGAACTCGTCACTCAGGGGCGGCATTTCGTTCGCCAACGGAGGCTTCGAAATCTGGCTCCGAGAGAACTCGCGGGCTAACGAGTGCCTCGTCAGCAGCCGCTGGGAAGCGTAGGTCAGCGTTTCGCCGAGGCCGTAGACTCCGCCGTGATCGGGCGGAACCAGTCCATACTTTTGCGCAATACGCGCGGCCACGCCCAAGCCCGATACGCCCGCCGCGGCCGCGAGTCCGGTTTTGATCAGTTTGCGGCGTGAGAGAACGCTCACGTGCCCTCCATGTGTGTACCGGCGCGGCCCGTAATCATCGCTCGCATGCGGCTCCTGAATCCGGCAAGACAAACCATCACGACGTGGACCAGCAGGAACAGCAGGAGAGACAGGGAAACGAAGAAGTGAATCGTGCGGGCGGATTGCTGGCCGCCGAGCAGAGTGACGGTCGCCGGAACCGCGGAAACAAAGGCGGGAGACATCGCCAGGCCCGTCCAGATCACTAACGGAAAAAGAACGAAGATCACGAACAGGTAGGAAAGCCGCTGAAGCAGGTTATACGACCAGGCTTCCTCCGCACTCGGCCGCGCGAAGCGCAAGTGCTTTGCGATTGCCATCGAGAACGCCCGCCACGAAAGACCGGCCTTACCCGGGAGCAAGTTTTTCCGCAAATGCCCCGTGAAAAAGCTGGAGATTATATACAGTAAGCCGGTCAAGACCACCACCCAGGCAGCTTGAAAGTGGAGATACCGGCTCCAGCCGTTCTGGTCCGGCAGCACGTACCCGTAGCCGGTCGGCACTAGTGCCCTCGAGGCAGGGAGCGGCAGTTTGAACAACGGTGGAGTCAACACATTGCCGGTTTCGCCCCAATAGAAGCGAGGGTGAGAGAGCACAATTTCAACTCCGCTGACGAGCAAGGCAAGAAAGCAGAGGGTGGTGATCCAGTGAGTGACGCGGACGAGCGCAGAGTGCCGCGAAGTAACCGTCGTGGCTGGGACGGCCGAGACAGAACTTGGGACGCAAGCGGACTCGCTCACAGCGAAATGGTATCACGTGGCGCAAACATTGCGATCGCCGGGCGGAACGAGGGAATAACAGCTGCAGATCTTGCCTTCCTCGGCCGTTTGGTTGGCGATCCCGAAGTTGAGGCGGGTAGGGAGCGGGAAGTTGGCTGCCAGGAAGTGATCTCCGCACTTGGATTTCTGGGCGGATTACAAGCTATCCAGAGGCAGCAATCCGCTAGAAAAGGCCTGCAAAAAGCAATGTCGGCCTTTCTATTTTGCGGTCACTGCGAGGACGTGTCTGCAATCCAGGTCCGCCTAGGCCTCGGACATTCTCCGTTGACAAACCCCGGTTGCCGAGAATAGTGTTTTCGTGCGCGATAGGGTCTGTAATGTCTTAATATAGGACTGCCCAGAATATGTTCCCGCGTAAACACCTGTCTTTCCCTCTTCCCTACGCCGATTCACAACTTAAATCCTTTAGGAGATCCCATGAAGAGCCATGTTGCCTCGCTCGTTGCATTTAGCGCACTCGTTCTTTCAGTTAGTGTGATGGCTCAGGATGCGATTACCAAGAAGCCCCAAGGTGGCCCTCCCCCTCTCGGAATTCACTGGGCCAAAGGCGTTAAACCGGCTTCCCATCACGGAAAGTCACCACTCATGCTCTGGCATAACGGTCCAATACTGACCGACTCGGCCGTTCAGGTAATTTATTGGGGCACAAGCTGGGGCAACAGCGCGTTTGTCGGCGACAAGGTAACCGGACTTACTTCCTGGTACACCGGTTTCAGTGGCTCAAATTACGCAAAAACATCCGATGAGTATACCGGAACCAATGGACAGGTCGGGCCCACGAACACTCTTGGCAGCGATGTAATCGACTTGTCTCCGGCCGGCAGCGGCGCCAAAACTTCAACCATTTTGGCTGAAGTGTGCAAAAGAATCACCAGCCCGGTTGCCAACGGATATTACCCTGTTTACGTGGATTTGCCTCGCGGACATGCCGGCTATTGCGCATATCACAGCTGGGGGAGCTGCGGCTCCACGCCCGTGCAATTCGCGTTTTTCTGGAACCTAGACGGCGATCCCGGTTGCGATCCCCAAGACACCTCTAAATTGCACTCGCAGGGATTGGGCGCATTGGCGAACGTTAGTGGCCATGAACTTTCGGAAGCCCGAACCGACCCCACAGGGGCCGGTTGGTTTGATTCGAGCGGAGCCGAAAATGGCGATAAGTGCGCTTGGACTTTTAACGTTCCCCTGGTCACATTCAGCAATCGCAGCCAGTGGAAAATTCAAGGCGAATGGTCGAATGCCGCCTACAACGCCGGCACCGGTTATCCGAATAGCTCAGGCCAACACGGCTGTTTGGACGGACACTGAGGAAATCGCGAAAAGCAAGCCAGAGAGCGCCGGGAGACCGTCCGGCGCTTTTCTTTTGATCAGAACCCGCGCAGAAATGGCTCGAAGGACCTGCCCCTTTACCGATTTCATCGGGCCGGTCGGTTTGCGGCGATCATTGCTGTGGAGTCAGGATTGCACAAGTCACGCACTCTTTGCGCTAATGGCTAGTGTTTCCGAGATGTTAGCCGCACTCGCCAGAGGTGAAGGCCTAGAACTTAGACTCGTCAGAAGAATTCATGGGTAAGCTCCGGCTCGGGTAGTTTGCCAAGTGAGTGATAGAGCGCGAGTTCCAGGATGCGGAAGGTGCGAAAGCCATAGGATCTTCTCATGGTTACTTTGGCTTTGTTGTTCAGCCCCTCGATCACACCGCTGGAAAACTGCTTTCTAGCCTTGAAATAATTAAGCAGCAGGGTACGGTGAGTGCGCAAGGTGCGGGCGATTTTCTTCATCGGCTCGATACGGGATCGTAGGGTTTGATAGCACCAGAAATCCAGGAACATGCCGGCCCAGGTGGGCGAGGTGTATTCCCAAAACTGCTGAAAATCTTCTTTGAGGAGATAGGCGCGGACGGTCTGGAGGTTGTAGCGGAGCAGGTCGCGTAAGCGGAACTTCTGCTGCGGAGTGAGGTTCTGTTTGCGCTTGAGCACGCACCAACGCGACTTCTTGAGCAGCGGCGGGTGGCCCTCCTGGGCCATCTTGCGCGACTCGGCGGCGCGGACCTCATCCAACGCCTTATTCATCTTGGCAACGATGTGGAAGCGGTCGAGGATGTGCAGCGCCTGGGAACATTTCTGATGGATCACGTCCAGGTAAGGCTGCCACATGTCCGAGCAGACAAACTCGATCTGAGCCGCGAGTTGTTCTCCGATGACGGCGAAGAAACCTTGAAAGGATTCGAGGGTGCGTTCCTTGCCGACCCAAAGCAAGCGGGTGAGCCCCGAGTCGATCTGGTAGACCAGGGTCAGGTATTTGTGGCCTTTGGCGTACTGGATTTCATCCACCCCAAGGGCGCGGATCGATTCTAGGGTGCGATGCTCCAGGCCCCAGCCGACCACATACTCGACGGCGTCGCACACCTGGTCCCAGGAAGTGTGGAAGGCCTCAGCGGTTTCCTTCCAGGAAAGCTTGCGCGCCCAACGTGCCAGAAACAGCATATAGGCTCGGGCCAACTGGTGCTTGCCATCGCCCCAGGGAACCTCCTCGACCAGCACGCCACAATTCCGGCAGTCGACGCGTCGCATGCGGTACAGCAGGAAAACCAGAAAGCCCCACAGCGGAATGAACTCGAAGCATCGCTGGGGAAGATGATCGTAACCGGGCGCCGGCTGGTGGCACCCCGAGCAGACCGCCGCCGAGCCCTCCCGGGGCCGGACGTCCACTTCGATGCTTTTCTTATCGGCTGCGAAGCGGGCGTGTTGGTAGACGAATCCCCGATGGCGATGGCAGTGGTTTAAAATCGTGATCAATTCCATGGCACGGACGATTTTCAAGGCGAAGACGGCCCGCGTAAACCGCGCGGCTACCTCGGCGCCGTCCTGCGATGCTTCCGCCTACTGCCACGATCTGGACAACTGGCCGCGCTCCTGGATGGGGCTGGACAAAGACCTCCCGCCAGGGGAAGAACTGGTGGCTTGCCTCCGCCCCTTCATCGAGCACCTGGCCGCATCGAGTCTTTCCCCCAAGACCATTCGCCAGCATGTGGACAACCTCTGGACACTGGGAGGAGAAATCATCCGCGACCTGAACTACGACCCGTCTCAAAGAAAGATGGCTGCTGACCGACTTCTCCGCAACGTGATCCACCCGTACGGCGGCCCGCTGATCCACAACGGCTCGGAAGAGGCGCAACGCTCCCTCGATTCAACCTGCCGCAAACTGCACCGCTTCCTCACTCAACCTCAGCCCTGAACCCGCCAGTTACCCACAGATTCCCCCGACGAGGCAGAACTTAGATGGTCGAGCATGCAGTACAGGTTTGAACCGTATTGCCAAGATTCGGGTGTTCCTGCTCTTGTTTCTTTCAAAAATCGTAGGCAAGGGAAGCTCCGCACGCATGGGGAAGAAAATTGCAGCTGACCGCTCCCGGCGTCCGCATAGGATCCCCTTCGCGGGGGCTACCCTGGAGTATTTTTCGGCCTAAGGATTTCTTTGGCCTGCCGACGGTGACCCGGCGTTGCCGTTTCTCGACCCACTCAGATGCTTGCCACCGATGGACCAATTGTCTGGTCAACGTCATCGACGACGAAAAGGACTGCGATTTCATTCATGCACCTTGTCTGCCTTTGGCAAAATGAGTTGAAAAACTGCCCCGTGCGGTTTTGTATATGACCATCGGGACAAAATATCCGGTCGGCAAGGGCCGCGTTACTGTGGAGTCGAATCAGAAGTTCTTAATGTGAGGGAGCAGCGTCGCTCCCTCATGATGGCTACAGGACTTCTGGACAGTAGGCGATCTTAGAGTTGCGTGCTGCTTTTGATGGAGGGACTGGAATCTTGAACTGGGAGGCTGCGGGCCGTAAGGATTCCATCGTCTTGACCATATCAAAGGACCCCACGGAGCTACGTTCGCCCCCACTTCCGTTCGGGGAGCGCCATCAACTCCAGAATCCATTGCGCGACAGATGTTAGACCCATTACTAGATGGCTCCGGCACCCCAAGCGGGTTGTTCTGAAATTGGAGTTGGGGGAACTGGTGGGATTATTGTGGATAGCGGGCCACGCTTCATGGAATGCGCATACCGAGCAGTCACGCGAATTGGCAATCTAAAATGGGCGAATTCCGTGGCTAGGCCTCGTCTAGCATTAACGTCGACCCGCGGTGGATTGTTCTGATGACCATGAACATCGGGCATACTGTCGGACCGATCGGGAATCACAGCTGTCATCCGTTGTCGTCTAAATGCTCGACCGCGCACCAATCTGAAACGCCCCAATCTTTGCCTGACGGCCCCGGTGAACTACCGAACTGGAACCGTGCCCCCCTATACAAGCAATTCCTTCTAGGGGGATCGTTCATGATGGCGTTCCTGTTCTTGGATGGTTCATCGACTGCATCTCAGGCTTGGGAAGGGGCACCAAGTAACTATCTGCCAATCGGCCTGACCCTAACGTTGTTGCTTTGTGGTGGGTTGCGGTATTTGCCCCTAATATTCGTCTCCAGCATAGTCGCGGCGGTGGTGAACTACCACCGACCGGTCATTTCCTGGGCAGGGCTTCCGGGTTCGACAACCATCTACTTCGCCTATGTCGCCGGTGCGACGCTTCTCCGAGGACCATGGCGCATCGATCCGAAGCTCGGCAACCTGCGGGACGTCGGTAGGTTTCTGCTGATTTTTCTCAGCGCGGCGGTCCTCAGCGCCCCGGTGGGAATGCTGACCCTGATCGGAGACGGTATCGTCCACCGCTCCGACGCCCTGAAGACGACATTAGAGTGGTTAGCCAGCGACGCGGTTTCGGTTGTTACGTTCGCTCCTTTCCTACTGTTACATATAGCCCCGCGGGTGAGTGACTGGTTGACAGCCGGGACTGCCACTCGTCCTTTAACACAACAACGGCGTCCAGTCTCAAGGCTTGAGATCCTGGAGATGGCAGTGCAAGCCGGGATTATTCTTGTGACCGTCGGCATCGTGTTCAACTGGGCTCCTGCAATTCCATATCAGCCTCTTTATCTTCTTTTCATTCCTGTTGTCTGGGTCGCAGTTCGTCACGGTTTGCCCGGAGCAACGCTTGCCATTTTCTCGATCAATGTCGGGATGACGTTCGCAGCTTGGTTCATTCGGGCTCCGCAAGGGTCAATGCCGCGATTCCAACTCGCCATGTTGGCGCTCGGGCTGACAGCTCTTTGCCTGGGGTCAGTAGTCTCCGAACGCAAACGGTCGGAGGCGGACCTCCAGTCGAAAACCGCGTTTTTGGAGGCGCAAGCAAACTCCACCATCGATGGCATCTTGGTTGTGGACGACCGCGGACAACGACTGATGCAGAACCAGAGGTTGGTCGAACTCCTGCGCATCCCTCCTGAGATCCTTGCAGACAAAAGCGACCGACCGATGCTTGCGTATGTCGTCACCCTCATCAAGGATACTGAGTCTTACCTGGCGAAGATTCATCACCTTAACAACCATCCTAGCGAGACAAGCCGTGATGAAATCGAGCTAAAAGATGGAACCATTCTGGACCGCTATTCTTCTCCCGTCATTGGCAAGCGTGGCATCCACTATGGACGGATTTGGACGTTCCGTGACATCACCGAGCGGAACCGCTTCCAAAGGGAGTTGATCCATGCCCGGGAAGCCGCTGAAATCGCCAATAAAACGAAGAGTGAATTTCTAGCCAACATGAGCCACGAAATCCGCACGCCGATGAACGGAATCATCGGAATGACAGACCTGGCTCTCGATACAGAGGTCAGCCGTGAACAGCGTGAATACTTGACCACAGTCAAGACTTCCGCTGCCTCGTTGTTGTCCCTAATCAACGATATTCTGGATTTTACGAAAATTGAAGCTGGCAAGCTAGAAATCGAAAACATCGAGTTCAATCTTCGCGATCGGATGGAAGAAACGATCAGCGCGCTGAGTATCCGGGCTCACCAGAAAGGGCTCGAACTCACATGCCACATTCCACCGGAGGTGCCTGACGATGTTGTGGGAGATCCAACCAGACTGACCCAGATCGTCGTGAACCTGGTGGGAAACGCTGTCAAGTTCACATCCGCGGGCGAAATTGTAGTAAAGGTTGAGGTCAAGTCAAAGACCGAATGCCAAACCACCTTACACGTCAGCGTGGTCGATACAGGCCCCGGAATTCCCTCCGACAAGCAGAAACTGATTTTTGAGGCTTTCACCCAATCCGACAATTCGATGACGCGGAAGTACGGCGGCACTGGCCTTGGTCTGTCGATCTCCTCCAAGCTGGTTGGGTTACTGGGAGGAAGGATTTGGGTGGCGAGCCAACCCGGCCACGGCAGTACCTTCCACTTCACCGTGCCCTTCGGCCTGCACAAGCTGCCCCATCACAGGTTAGCACCCATCGATTTGGAATTCCTTCGCGATATTTCCGTCCTGATTGTCGATGACAATGCAACCAATCGGGCGGTGCTTCGCGAGACCCTCGCTCAATGGCAAATGAAAGCCGGCGAAGCGGAAGGTGGAACCCAGGCCATAGAGCTACTGCAAGCGGCGAAGGGTGCCAATCTTCCCTATCGCCTCGTCCTGTTAGATCGGCAAATGCCCGGACTGGATGGCTTCGATGTGGCAGCACAGATTCAGCAAGACCGGGGTCTGACCGAAGCGGTCGTGGTTATGTTGACCTCCGCCGGTTTAAAAGACGATGCCGAGCGGTGTAGTGAGCTGGGCATCAAAGCCTATTTGTCTAAACCGATCAAACGAGCAGACCTTCTGGAAGCAATCAAACTCGCCCTCCTTGGACCGCCGGACACGGTCAAACAATCGGTCACGGCCGTCGCTGTGGCCGCAGACCAGCGACACTTCAAGATCCTGCTGGCAGAGGACAACCTGGTGAACCAAAAAGTGGCCAAACGATTTCTGGAGAAACGCGGACACACAATCTTTATCGCGGATTCTGGAAAGAAGGCGCTAGAGGCTTGGCGAGGGGAACCCTTCGACCTTATTCTCATGGATGTCCAGATGCCGGAAATGGATGGACTTGAGGCCACAGCGATGATTCGAAAACAGGAACTCGTTCGCAAACTGGAACAATCGACCGAACAGCATATTCCCATCATCGCCATGACCGCTCACGCCATGGTGGGAGATCGCGACCGATGCATAGCAGCCGGGATGAACGATTATGTCTCGAAGCCGATTAATGCACACGATCTGTTTGCGGCGATCGACAGAGTCATGGATGCACTACAAACCCCCTCTGCACGCGCACGAGCCGCTTCCAACTAAGACGACTGTTTTTCATCGCGGGAAGCAATTCCTCAAGACTAATGAGTGATTCCAGGACAAGCCTCGTACGGAATCGGGGGAAATTGCGGATGACCGCGCCCGCGCTCTGACCAGGGTGGTGTTCCGGGGGGGGAACCTCGTGCGCTTTGCCCCCAGAAGGACGCCGCCGTCATCAAATCTCAAAGGCACAATCCGATGGCATCGATGGAGAGTTGCTGACCTCGCTCTCAGCTCATTGCTCGGGAAGCTCGGTCGCAACGCTGGTGGCCACCGATCTCACCCTTCGTCGCAATTGTTTCGACTCCGCCATGCTGTATCAACAATCGGTGCCGATTCCGTCCATCGTAAGTGGCTTCCTTGCAGCAAAGGACTCGCCCGTTGCGCCGTGACATCATTAGGGGGAGTTCAACAAATCCCGCCCTGTCTCTCAAACGGACGGAGGGACTAGGGCGGGGCAGCCCGTTCGAAGGTTAAGCTGCTTTCGCCAATTGGGCGCTCATCTGTTTCATGAACTCGCGCATCGCCGCGATGTGGCCAGGCGAGCGGCCTTCGATCCATTTCTCATAACGTTGCGCAGCTTTTTCCAAGTTGGCGCAGAACGTCTTGGCGACGAAACGCTCTCGGAATGCGGGGACAACCGGCTTGACCATTTCCCAGACACCGAAAAACTCTCCGCTGGTTTCGAAGAACAAGTCCTCATGTAGCAGATCGTAGTTGAGCAGAGCACAGGCTTGTTCCCAATAACTGATGACCATACTTGCCCACGCGCCTGTTTCCGACCCCATGGGAGCAACCCGCATGGCGTCGTCAAGGCTTGTCACATGATAGTTCTTAAAAAACCAGTCACGCGCCTGGCGCAGTTTGGCCTCGCGGCGCTGATCGTAAACCTGAAGATGTAGTTGTGCTTGTTCGTACGTCGGTTTTGTACTCATGTCCACTTATCTCCTTTTGATGCTTTGTTGTTCCTGGTTTATGAATTGGCACTCAGAGCTTGTCGCCCCACGCTGCTTATACACACCTCAGGACGGCCCTCTAGATGATATAGACGATGGGGCCCGGCTGAAATCGACATTTGTTCAGAAAAAACTGTGAAAAACTCGGAAGTTCTGTACCGCAGAACGCGGTCGCCGGACTCTTTCGGTCACTTCTAGCGAAGATTCAGGCTCTGCGACTGCTTTTGGATACGGGAATCCTCCACAGAGCGACATCTGGCTCGCCAGTTTCATGAATTATGATTTTGGGGTACTTCGACCTTGATACGCGTATGCTGGAACCGCTCGACAACCCGTTCGGCCTGAGGTTGTTACCTATGTAGCAGGTATATTCTGTTCTCCGGGTTGGGCCTTTTCAGAATTGGTCGACCATACAGTACAGGTTTGAACCGTATTGCCAAAATACGGGCGTTCCTGCTCATGTTTCCTCAAGAAGCGAAGGAAGGGGAAGCTCCGCACGCATAGGGAAGAAATTACAGGTGACCACGCCCGACGTCCGCACAGGATCCGCTTCGGGGGGTGCCCCTGACCCCTTTTTCGGCCTGAGGATTTTCTTTGGGCCAGCCCATGCCGACCTTCCAACTGAAGGCCCATCGCTTGCCTACGAAGATCCGGTTGTTGTTTTCGTGTATCCATTCCCGCTTTGGTTTAGGTGGGGACGTGCTGGAACCCTATAAGAAGATCATTGATCGGTGGCTTTGGCCTGACGTCCTCCGGAATCAGGACACCTCTGTCTCCCAAGCAAAGCAAGCTATCTCTGATTACAAAAAGGCAGTTGGCGATCTCGAGGGAGTGGCCGAGTTGATGGTTTTCTACTGCGAGCAAGCCGCAGGGTTCTGCGACGCCATTTGCAGCGATGATGAGGGATACTTCGATGCCCTGGTGCGCATGGTCGATTCCGGAAGGCGAGACGATGGATAGCTTCTTGCTGAAACGTGTCGAAGAAGGCGTCATTCGTCGTTACGGACCGAAGCTCGATACTGACCTTCTCGAACGCGCGAAGAAACAGGTGGCGCACGAGCTGAAGTTGATCGCCAAGCTCGGGTTCGCAGGTTATTTCCTCATCGTTTGGGACATCGTGCAATTTTGCAAGCGTCACGACATCCTTATCCAAGGCAGAGGAAGCGCCGCGAACGCACTCGAAATCACTGCGATTGATCCGGTGGGCATGGAACTCTTGTTTGAACGATTCCTCAGTGAAAGCCGGGGAGAATGGCCGGACATCGACCTCGATCTGCCATCGGAAGACAAGCGGGAGCAAGCAATCTACAGCTTCTTCGACCGGATCGACAAAGCCCACGAAGACGAGGCAGACACCATCGCCGACGCTGTCAGCTACATGTTCGAAAATCCGAACCCCTCGCAGCTAACTCCCGCACAAATCGACAAAGAGATCGACCTCACCAAACAAGTCTTCTCCAAACATCTCCGCCGCGGCTACCACATGCAGAATTTGGCCGAAGAGTTCGGACAGTTCAGGCCCGGCCCCAGCCGCCAAGAACTGAACCACATGCTCAACCTGCCTCAATAAAATCTGTAATTTAGACCATCCTTCCTCTCTCCGAAAAATAATTAATTAAAATTCCGTTCTCATGTCGATTCGGCCACACCCCGTTCGACGTATCAGCAGAGAGCCAGTACGATAGCGAGCAACAGCGATCCAACTGCGCTCTCAATCTGAGTTCACCGGTTAGCCAACAAATAGCTAAACCCGAAAACAAGCCACCCAACCATCGCTCAACCCAAAGGAGACTTCGCAATGCGATTCATGGTCATCGTCAAAGCAACCGCAGAGTCAGAAAAAGAAGGCGCCCTCCCCGATCCACAGCTCATGGCCGACATGGGCAAGTTCAACGAAGAGCTCATCAAGGCTGGCATCCTGCTCGCCGCCGATGGCCTCCATCCCAGCTCCAAAGGCGCACGCGTCAAATTCTCCGGCAAGTCTCGTACCGTCGTCGACGGCCCCTTCACCGAGGCCAAGGAGCTCGTTGCCGGCTTCTGGCTCTGGCAGGTCAAGTCCCTCGAAGAGGCCATCGAGTGGGTCAAGCGTTGCCCCAACCCCCACGCCGGCGACTCCGAAATCGAAATCCGCCAGGTCTTTGAGATGGAAGAATTCGCACCCATCCTGTCCGAAGAGCAGATCCAGCACAAAGTACATCTCCGAGCTCAGCTGCCAAATCAGACCGCCAAAAAATAGCCGCTCTTGCATCCACGGATTGAAGCTGGTGTGATCGGTAGCAGTGTCCGCTACCGATCCACATCAGGTCTTCCATCGCACCATCGAAGCCGTATGGCGCATCGAGTCCGCGCGCGTCATCGCCGGCCTCACCCGCCTCACCCGCGACTTAGATGCGGGTGACCATTTCAGCCGACCGCATCTGGGACAGCCAGACTGCTGTCATCGGCCATGATGGCCATTTCGAATTCGTCAGTATTCCCACGGCAAATACGAAATCGTCACTTCCGTTCGGGGCTACCGCTTGCAAAACATCGAAGCCACGATCGACAGAGACATAGATGATTTCGCAATCGCCCTTGACCCAGCGGGAAGCCGTTAATCGCAAGGAACCCGCCCCAGAAGGTGAGCAGGTTGTTGTTGTAACATCCCCACCGAAATGCGACCGTTGCACGCATTTTGCGGCGGGTCAAACAATCCAGGTCGTAGTGTCTCGCGGAGGAAGGTCAGCGTGCCAAGCGTGCCTGGAGGAGGCTCGGGCGGAGAGCGGTGGAGGTGGACTTGGCAAGGGTTGAGCGACTCAGAGTCGATGGCCTGGGTCTGCGTGCGATTGCTACGAAGCTGGGAATCAGCGTTAATACTCTGCAGAAAGCGCGGGGCAAGGGCTGAGTTAGATGGCTTCGGCTCAAGTACTTTACGACTTACTGGGCTGGTTTTGTAACCGTGTTGGTATCTAACGTAATCGCAGCCGCTTGTGTCAACACTCTACCGTCCACAACCGCACCAGTCTGCAACGTGACTGATTGGGATGCCAGAATATTTCCTCTGAACAAGGTCAGCGTTCCCAGCGTGGCAGAACTACCTACCTGCCAGAAGATGTTGGACGACTTGGCGCCGTTAATCAAAATCACTTGCCGGCCGCTCTCAACAGTCAGGGTGGAAGCCGGCATCTGAAAGATCCAGACGGCGCTCGAATTACCTTGGGCATCGAGCGTGAGATCCATCGAGGTGATAGTAAACGAGCCCGGCGCTGGGGCTGTGTACAGCCCGGGAGTTAATGTCAACCCCCCGAGTTCTCCAGTGGGCTGAATGACTTGGTTTGTTGTCCGGCCAGTGGCATCGTTAAAGGCTGCCGTCAGGTCTATTTTAGCTAATGCTACACCGGCATCCGGCGATATGCGTTTGGCCCCGTTCTGAATACCGGGTCCGAATCCAGTGACCGCAGTGCCGGGACTCAGGCCAAGATCACCGTTGATAAAACTGGCTCCCGCATTAGTAACGGTGGCGCCCGCGAGAATTGCGTAACTGGCGGCTGATCCAAGGTCCACCGGAGCTGGACTCTCGGTTGTTGTACCTACTGTAAAACTCCATGGATTGACGGCGAGGCCCCCAGCTGCCAGTGGATTGCCTCTCAGATCGTGCGCACCTGTCGTAATAGCAGCGGAGTAAAACACATTTGATGCCAGATTACTCTCCGGGGTGAAAGTCGCGACATTACTTGTCGCGTCATAGGTGACCACCCCGTTTACCGGAGTCGTGCCGGGGCCGCTCACGGTAAGAGTTCCGGTGGTAACCGTTGCGGGGTCCAGGCCTTGACTGAAGACCGCATTGACCGTAGCGTCGATCGGCACTGCTGACGCGCCATCCGCTGGGCTCGTCGACCTCACTGTAGTCGGAGAGTTATCTGCGGACGAACTCGTTCTAAAGGTCCAGGAATTCGACGCGAGTCCTCCAATAGTTAATCCGTTCCCTGCCAAGTCTCGTGCCCCAGCCGTAACACTCGCATCATAGTCAGTGTTGGCCGCCAGCGGACTGGCCGGGGTAAAAGTCGCTGTCGTGCCAGCGTAGGTTACAGAACCGGCAACCGCTGCCATGCCTTGCTGCACCACAAATGTTGATGTAGTGAGCGTTGAAGAGTCCATTGCCTCACTGAAAGTTACCGTGATTTTATGATTGATAGGAACGGTTAGGCTGTGGGCAACGGGATACACGGAATTCACGGTGGGTGACGTGGTATCCGCAGTCGTCCCCGTTGTGAAGGTCCATGGATTTGGCGCGGCGGCGCTGCTTGACAGCGGATTACCTGCGGAGTCGGTGGCAGCCGCGTCAATTGTTGCTGTATAGGTGGTGGAGGCCGCTAGGGCGGACGTCGGTAGAAAGATTGCGGTGTTGTTTGTAGCGTCGTAGTTGACTTCGCCCACGACGCTGCTTCCTCCGCCCGACACCGTAAAAGTCGTGGTGGTGAGTGCTGTCATGGTCTTGCCGAATGTGGCGGTGAGTTTCCTGTTAATCGGCACATCCGCAGCACCATTGATAGGACTTGTATAACTTAGTGTGGGCGCCAGCAGATCCACTGTAAACATCTGGTTACCGCTGGTTCCGCCCGAGGTCGTCACGGTGACCTCGTTAGCGCCGACCGCAGCATCTCCGGCGATCGTGAACGTCGCGGTGATCTGCGTGGCACTCGCGACCGTCGTATTGCTGACTGTGATCCCACCCCCACTCAAACCAATCGTGGCTCCCGCGATGAAATTGGTTCCCGTCAGCGTAACCGACACACTCTGTCCCTCAATACCACCATTCGGACTAATCAAATTGAGTGTTGGGGGAGCCTGGTTCACCGTAAAAACCTGGGCGCCGCTAGTCCCAGCCATCGTTGTCACGGTGATATTTTGAGCGGTGGCTACGCCGTCGCCGGCAATGATAAAAGTCGCTTCGATCTGGGTCAGGCTTCGAACCACTACGTCAGTTATCGTGATACCGGTTCCGCTCAAGCCAATGGTCGCGCCGGTGACAAAGTTCGATCCCGTTAGCGTGACTGGCACACTTTGACCTTGGGCACCGCTATTCGAACTGATCGAAATCAGTGTCGGAGGAAGCAGTAAATTCACCGTGAAGGTCTGAACACCGCTCGTTCCGGCCGTCGTTGTCACCGTGACATTTTGAACGCCGACGGTCGCAGAGCCGAGAATGGTGAATGTTGCGGT
>Ga0193732_1000053_pt1 | contig 25274 bp, 26 predicted proteins | sample U1s1metaG_FD_145077 | JGI IMG/M metagenome (GOLD analysis project Ga0193732, IMG submission 145077) | Soil microbial communities from a riparian zone of the East river system, Colorado, United States - U1s1 | ecosystem: Environmental > Terrestrial > Soil > Riparian zone | place: USA: East River...
ACTAAAAACTAACAGTCTCATGTCAAAGAGCATTCAAACGAAATATCAACCAAGCCAGGCGCCGCGGCGTCCCGGCCGAAGTCTGGACTTAAAACCTCTTGACTTCGAACGCCGCTTCATAGATGACTTCATTACGGACGTCGACTCTAACTCTTACTCGCGTGCCACAGTGCCAACACTTCTCTCTCACGCTCCGGCTTAATTCCTGCTCGCAACGTCGCCTGTCGTTCGGCGGGTTGCTTTCTAAACCACTCGAGGGTGGCTTGCGTTGTCTCCGGAACGGATCGGAATGTTAGCCCCTTGCTCAGCGCTTTCTTAACGCTAATCTGGGAAAATCCTACTTCGTCGCCGCGCGGAGCCACCCACACGGGCATGTCCGACCATGGATGGACGTTGTGCGCGGCCAGAAAGTCCGCGTTGACCCAGGTGAACCGAGCGTCGGACTTCGTCGCCTTCTTAATACCGTCAAGCATTTCCTTGATCGACAGCTTCAACTTGGGACCAGTTGCGTTGTAAATGCCCGTGTCGCCTTGCTCGACCATGCGGATGGTCCATTCAGCCAGGTCGCGTGCGTCGATGAACTGAACCGAATCGGAAGGCTCGCCGGGGGCCATGACTTCGCCGCCGCGGTCGACGCGTACCGGCCAATAGGTAAAGCGATCAGTCTCATCACCGGGCCCGACAATCAGTCCGGGACGGATGATCAGAGCCTTTCCGGGGAACCATTTCTCGGCTTCCTTTTCGGCAAGCACTTTGAGCGGCCCGTAGAGTCTGTAATTGGAAGCGCGCAAAGTCTGGAGAGTCTCCTTCATGGAATCTTCGCCTGTGTACTTGGCCAGCGTGCCCGTCTCATCCATTCCCGGCTTGCTGTTGTCCGAGTACACGGAAATAGTGGAGATGAAAACGTATCGCTCCACATTCCCTTTCAAAATTTCCGCCACATCGCGCACCCAGACAGGAAGCGTAGTAGGGATGTCTATGACGACGTCCCACGTCCTGCCCTTGAGGGCGTCGAGTTGACCGTTACGATCGCCGATTAACTGTTCGGCTTCTTTAGGCAGTTCGCCCGGATGCGTCTTGCCGCGATTGAACACCGTCACTTTGTGTCCACGGCTGAGCGCATAACGGACCTGATGCGGACCCGTGAAACCAGTGCCACCGAGAATCAAAAGCCGCAAAGGCTTGGCCGCACGGCCGGTTGATCCAACCGTCCTATTGATGGCGGCCGAGAAGGATGCGCCAGATACTAACTCTAAGCCGACACTGCCACCCGCTATGGCGGAAAGCTTGAGAAAGGTTCTCCTGCTGGTTGACATTTATTTCTCCTGAAGAATTCGATTTGATCCCGAATGAGACCAGAGCACTCGCCATATTATTTTGCTGGTTGTAAGACATCCCGTCAGGGGATGCTTGATCGGAGGGGATACGCGCATCCGCAGAATATTGTTTCAACGGCGGACGAGCAGAAAATCAGTTAATCGAAGAATGAATCCACTCGTTTGGAGATGATTACGAAATCATGGAAAGCGATACAATGATCCCTCGTTCGGAGTTCCGCCTTTAGGCGATCTTATCATGAGCAGCAAGGCGTCGCCTGAAGGCGGAACTCCGAACGAGGCGGCAAAATTAATGAAGGCGGCCAGTCAGTGACCACCTTCATCTTTGCGATTAGTCCTGGTCGGAGTATAGATTAACTGGAGCCGGCTATCGGAGTTGAACCGATGACCTTGCGATTACGAATCGCACGCTCTACCAACTGAGCTAAGCCGGCCTGTTTCAGCATCTGACTATACGAACGCGTTGTTTGCGCTGTCAAGCAGGTCGAAAAAGCGTTAGTGTGCTCGGTTGGTTCTTCGTGCTTTCTTATGCGAGACCAGGAACCATCCACGAAATCACACGACATGGCACGAACAAAAACTGGTTCCGCTTTGGACGTTTCGTGGGGCTTCGGGGCAGTAGCCCGAAGGTGAGGCAGGGCGTGTTATTTTCTCGACAGCGACTTCCACATCATGTCGGTAGACTTCGAGGACAAAGAAGTTAGCCGCTTTACCTCGCAAGGAGTTTTCTCAAAATGGGACTAGCGAAACATCTTCGCCCGCGAGTGGGCTGGCTCTGTCTCTTAGTCCTCAGCTTTTGCGCCATCCTGACTCAGCCAGTCCCTGCCCAAACAGGCGCGACGAAGAAACTGCCTTCGGCTGAAAGGATCGTCGAGAACTATTTGAAGGCAGTCGGCGGGAAGAAACAGGCAAGCTCGATCCGAGACGCCACCTACGACTGGACAATTCAGCTCCGGAGCCAATCGATGGGCCTGGCGAAAACCCAACGCAAGACTCCGGCTTCGCAACGATCTGAGATTACCTTTGGCAATGGGCAAATCATCTCGGCGACGAATGCCAGGTCCGCCTGGGTCCGCGGGCTGACCGGCGAATTGCGGACGCTAACCGGGCCGGAAGCAGCTAACGCGAAATTACAAGCGGCGTTGGATGTCGCACATCTGGTCGATTACAAAAAAGCCAACATTCTTGCCCGCGTTGTTTCACTGGATAATTCCGCCGCGGCCTATGTAGTTGAGTTTTCGTCCCGCGGCGGCGCCCGCTTGCGATACCTTTTCAGTACCTCAACACGACTGCTGGTTGCCATTCAGGACGACGTCCGCAAAACCATCACACGGTTTGAAGATTACCGGACCGAAGGAAACATTCTCGAGCCGCACATACTGCAAATCAACCAGGACGGCTCGGGAGAACTCACCTTCAAACTTCAGCGAGTAGTTTACAATTCCGGCGTTGCTTTAGATGCTTTCGATCCACCTCGCGGCGCTGAAGCTCTGGATGTTATTGCTCTGCTGCGCGAGGTTTCTCGCAATCAGGATGAGGTTGAGAAGCGGTTTCTGGAATACTCGTTTCTGCGAAAGGAGACTGAACGGGAGCTTGACGACAAAGGGGTCGTGAAAAAAGAAACTGTGAAAGTGTCTGAGGTTTTTCCCCTCCCCAATCGTGGGCCCATCTTCAAGCTGATCAGCGAAAACGGTGTCCCTCTTTCCGGCGATCGCGCCGCCAAAGAAGACAAGCGCGTCTCTGAGGAGTTTCTGAAAGCTGAACGCGATAAAGACAAGGATGCGCAGAAGGCAGCAGAGCAGCGTGCGGAACGCGAGCGACAGAAAGCTGCCAAGAGCCAGAAGGGTGAAGACGAAGACCCGGAGATATCACAATTCTTCAAACACTGTGAATTTGTTTCGCCGCGTCGTGAACGTTTCCAGGATCGCGAAGCTATTGTTTTCGACTTTCGCGCCAAACCCGGTTTCAAGCCGAGCACGCGGCAGGAGAGTTTGATCTCCAAGCTCGTCGGAGTGGTCTGGATCGATCCCCTCGATAAGCAGGTAATCCGGTTGGAGGCCCGGCTGGCAGAAGGCTTCAAAATAGCCGGCGGATTGTTGGTTTCATTGCGACCGGGCGCCGCGTTAGTCTGGGAGCAGACGCGACTGAAGGAAGGAATCTGGATGCCACGTTTCGCGCAGATCAACCTGTCGGTCAAGGTGCTTCTGTTTGGCGGTGGTGACGTTAATCAGACCGTCGAGTGGAGCGACTATAAACACTTTTCTGCCGATGTCGATAGTTACAAACTCGGCGTGCCGAAAACTGAAGAGAACCCCAGCAAGAAGCCGTAGCGAAAATTGAATAGCATAGACTCTTAGTCTGTGACTGTTCGGGGATTAATTCAAAGACTGAAGTCTGTGACACAAGGAGGGAGAGAGTATGAAAGGCGGAACACGCAACATCGAAACGTTCAAGGTTGGGTCGACTCGGGTGAATGAACACGATTTTCATAAGCACCAGGGTGAGATGCACGAGCATCATGACAATCAGCAGGAGCAAGCCGGCAAAGTGCAAACCAAAGCCGAGCGAGTCGCAGAGGTGATGAAGCAGGCGCACGAAAAAGTTCTGCGGCGGAAGAAGCGCCGTTAGATGTAGCGCAAGTTGTTAACTTGCGTGCTGGTCATGACCGCGCAAGTTAACAACTTGCGCCAAAGTGATGAACGAAATCATTGTTATCGGCGGGGGGCTAGCCGGAGTCGAAGCTGCCTGGCAGGCAGCCAGCGCAGGCACGCACGTGCGCCTGTATGAAATGCGGCCTATGAAACAGACACCCGCGCACCGCACCGACAAGCTCGCCGAGATCGTCTGTTCGAACTCTTTGAAATCGGACGAGCAGGGCTCTGCTTCTCATCTTCTTAAGGAAGAACTGCGGCGCGGACATTCATTGGTGATGGCGGCGGCCGCGGCGACGCGCGTACCGGCCGGAGCGGCCCTGGCCATCGATCGCGAAAAGTTCGCCGAATACATAACTGAGCGCATCGAAGCGCATCCCCAGATTGAAATCGTGCGCGAGGAGGTCACTACCATCCCATGCGATGCCGTCGCTATCATCGCCACCGGTCCGCTGACTTCCGATTCGTTGACAGTGGAGATCATGAAACTGACGGGCGATGATCAGCTTTATTTCTACGACGCAATCGCGCCGATCATCGCGGCTGACTCAATCGATCGATCGATAGCTTTTCCAGCGGCCCGTTACGATAAGGGCGGCGATGATTATCTGAATTGTCCATTCAATCAAGAGCAATACACGCTTTTCTATCAGGCCCTGGTCGCGGCCAACAGTGTCCCGCTGCAGCGCTTTGAAGAAACACGCTGGTTTGAATCTTGTCTGCCCATCGAAGAACTCGCGCGTCGCGGCGTTGACACCTTGCGATATGGGCCGATGAAGCCCGTTGGCCTGATCGATCCGAAAACGGGGCGCGAACCTTACGCCGCCGTGCAACTGCGACAGGAGAATCTGATGGCTGACGCATACAGCATGGTGGGTTTTCAGAACCATCTGCGTTATGGCGAGCAGGCGCGCGTGCTGCGGCTGATTCCGGGCCTCGAGCAGGCAGAGTTTCTGCAGTTCGGCCAGATTCATCGGAACACCTATATCAACGCGCCGCGCGTACTGGCGGCAACCATGCAGATGCGTTCCGCCTCAAACCTTTTCTTCGCCGGACAAATTACGGGCGTTGAAGGCTACGTCGAATCGGTGGCCATGGGTTGGCTGGCGGGCAACAATGCCGCGCGGCACTTGCAGGGCGAAGAACTTTTGCTGGCGCCGCCGCGTAGTGCAATTGGCGCTCTGGCGCGATACGTTTCGGGCGCGCAAACGAAGAATTACCAACCGGTCAATATCACGTTTGCGTTGCTTGAGCCGCTCAGCCCCGAACAAGCGCGCACCGTACACCGCAAGCGCGAGCGGCATTTGCTGCAAGTTCAGCTGGCGTTGGCAGAGTGGGACCATTGGCTGCAAACCGCATGGAAAGAACGCGAACCAGTTCTGATGGCGGCAACATGATCGATGTCGGCAAATCTCATCCGCGCTCTCGGATAACTCGCGCGCCGGTTTTCCAGGCGCTGCTGATCGTCTTCGCATTTGTAACCGTACCCCTGGCCATCCAACCACAGTCGGGCCGGCAAAAAACCTCTGAGCCGGCAAACTCGTCGAACAGCAACACGCGGCCGCGGCAGACATCAAAACCCGTAAGCAAACAAACCAACTCTCAAGCTGCGAAGCCCGACAAGAAAGAAGACAGCTCGGACGATTCGTCCGATGTGGTGCGCGTCTCTTCGAATCTGGTAGCCGTGCCCGCCACCGTCGTAGATAGCCGCGGGGTAGCCGTAACTAATCTCAAGCTTGAAGACTTTGAGCTGCGCGTCGACGGTCAGCCAAACACGATCAGTGAAATCAGCCGCGCGGATACGCCCGTGCGCATGGCCATGCTGTTTGATAACAGCGGCAGCCTGAGTGAGTCGCGCGATTTTGAAAAACGTGCGGCCATCCGGTTCTTTCGCAATGTCCTGCGACCCGTAGATCAGGCGGCAGTTTTTTCCGTCTCAACCGATGTGGCACTGGCTGAGCCGCTGACAAATGACACGCGGCGGCTGGAATTGACTATCGACAGTTTTGGAAAACCCGAAGGGGCAACTTCTCTATTCGACGGGATTATTCAGGCCGGCGCGTATCTGCGACCTTACCCTGGCCGTCGTGTGATCGTAATTGTGTCCGATGGAGTGGACACCACCAGCCATGCGGATTTCGACACCACCCTGCAGCGCGCCCTGGCGGACGATTGCCAGATTTATGTCGTGCAGACAGGCCTTTATGAGAACGCGAACCTGCGCGCCCTGGCCGCCGAACGCCGCATGCAGGAATTCTCCGCCCAGACCGGCGGCGCTGTCTATATCCCCAAATCGGCCGACGATCTTGACGATGCGTTTGCGCAAATCGCTGCCGACCTGGCGCAGCAGTACATCCTAAGTTATTACCCCGCTGAGGATAAGCGTGACGGCAAATATCACCTCATCGCCGTCCGGGTGAAGACCAAGCCCAACGCGCGGGTGCGCGCACGAAAAGGGTTTCTGGTTAAGAGCCGCGACCGAGTGTAAACTATGCGTGAGGATTGGAAATGAAGTCATTAAAGAAACAAATTAGGATTCAGCGCCCTAAGAGGGAAAAGGTGAGCCGCGAAGAAGCCTTGAAGCGAGTCAAAGCTTTCCCTAAACGCATGGAGAAACTGATTGCCGCTATCAGAGAAGGTTCGCATCGAAATCTTCATTCCTGATTTGCCTGATCCAATCTACGGCAACATCCTTGAGCAACTTGGGAATGAACTCACCTACGCATACGGCGGCTCTACTACGATAGCGACTAACGGTAAGTACCGAACGTCAGATGGATTAAGTTTCCCGGACAAAGTCAACCTCCTTTTCTCTGATACACCTTTCCTCTGGGAGAGGGATCGACTTCTTGTAGAACTATACGCTGAGCGAATCCGAACCGTTGTGAAACGGGCTCTCGCGCTGGAGGAGACGGTCCTGGTGGCAGTGTATTCTGTCTACCACGCCACGTGAGTTAGGCGGCGCACGATGCTTGATCAACTTCTCAGTCAATTCCTCGACCACTTGCGCTACGAGCGCAACGTGAGCGCGCACACCCTGCGCAATTATGAGAGCGATCTTCTGCAGTTCTTCGAACACCTGGCGCCCGCGGATCCAAACAACGGAACGCGAAAAGAGCCAAACGTCGCTCAGATCGACCATCTAACAATTCGCGAGTGGCTCTCGACTCTGCATACGGACAAAAAGAAGAAGACCTCGATCGCCAGAAAGCTCGCCGCCCTGCGCACCTTCTTTCAGTTTCTGGTGCGCGAAGGAGTTGCAGAATTGAATCCGGCCAAGCTGGTCGCGACTCCGCGCAAAGAAAAGAAGCTTCCCGTTCATCTGTCCATCGAAGACGCCGTGCGCTTCATCGAGACTCCCGACATTGAAACCGATTTTGGCAAACGCGACCGGGCCATTTTGGAATTGCTCTATGCCACTGGTGTGCGCGTTTCGGAACTGGTACAACTCAATCTCCGCGACATCGACTTCAAGAGCAAATTGCTGCGCGTGTTCGGCAAACGCCGCAAAGAACGCATCGTACCGTATGGCGATCCAGCCGCTAAGGCCTTGAATGACTACCTCGGTGTGCGCGAAAGTTTCCTGACGAATGCGCCGGTAAGCAAGCGCGACGCCCAACCTCTGATACTGAATTATCAGGGCACGCGCATGACCACCCGCTCAATCGGCCGGCTGGTGGAAAAATACATTCGCCTCTGCGCCGGCATACACGACATCAGTCCACACGCGCTGCGCCATTCATTCGCCACCCACCTGCTCGACAGCGGCGCCGACCTGCGCGACATTCAGGAACTGCTCGGCCACGCGCGGCTTTCCACTACGCAAATCTACACCCACGTCTCGATGGAGAAACTAATCGAGGTTTACGACAAAGCGCATCCGAAGGCTTAAGAACCAGGCAGGCACTTTCACCGCTCTCCTTTCGTGCGTTATGATTCATGACGGAATCGCCTCAGCGATTCTTTGATTGCATGGAAGGGAAAATAAGCGAACATCCTCTGGCTGAACTGATTCGCGAGATTACGGCGGCGGGGCTGTCGGGTTCGCTGCGCCTCTCGCGGGAACGCGCCAAGGTAGCGATCTATTTCGAATCCGGACAGTTGGTTTTTGCCACGTCTAATCTGCGTACCCATCGCCTGCGCGAAGTCGTAAAACGCAACGGACTAAGCGACACGCACCTAAACGAATTTCCTGCTAAAACTTCGGACGAGGAACTCGCCGCCGCCATGATCGATCGCAGACTATTGAAACCAGAGACGCTGGCTGCGATTCGGGCCAACCAGGTCTCTGACGTGTTAAGGCTCGCGTTGCTGTGGATCGACGGCGCCTGGGAATTTGACCCGCGGGTCCGGCTCGCTGATGAGACTCGGGTCCAGATCAATGTGAGTCGTTTGCTGCTCGAGTGCGCGCGTCATCTTCCCGCCGGCTTCATCGCTTCGCGTTTAGAGCGACGCAGCAGCACGTATCTGAAAACCGACAATGACGTCGCAACCAACCTGCTGCCCGCCGAAGCCTTTGTTCTGTCGCGCGCGTCGGATTCGGTAACTCTGGACGAGCTGGCGGCGATCAGCGGAGCCGGCGAAAAGGAAGGCTATCGCGCTATCTACGCCCTGTCGTTAGCAGGTCTGTTACAGCGCAGCGATTGGGCGCTCGCCTTACGAGTTGATAGTTCTACTGTGTCAACCAAAGCGACGCGCGCCGGCTCGAAGGCCGCGGGTGCCGCAGCGGTTGAAATTGATGAACTCGCCGACGTCGAAGCTTTATTCGCGCGACTAAACATCGCCAAGGACCACTATGAAGTGCTTGATGTAGCGCGACTGGCCACGAGTGAGGAGATCAAGAGTGCTTATCACGCTCTGGCCCGGCGCTTTCATCCTGATCGCTTTCACCAAAGCGACCCCGAACTACGCAACAGAGTGGAATCGGCCTTCGCGCGCATTGCCCAGGCCTACGAAACATTGAGCGACCAATCCCTGCGCGCGGATTACGAGGCGAAGCGTTCACCCAAATCAGCGGCAACCAGCCGGCAGAAACCCGCGACTCCGGCTGTCGGTTCGAACGGCGCGAAACCTTCAGCGCCGCGAGCAGATGCGGACCGCGCCGAGACAAGTTTTCAACATGGCCTCGACGCCCTCAAGCGAAATCGCCACGACGAGGCAATTCCTTTTCTGGCAGAAGCCGCGATGCTGGCGCCGCGCGAGGCCCGGTATCGCGCGCACTACGGGCACGCGCTCATCCGGCAATCAAACACTCGCCGCATTGCCGAGACCGAGTTGCAGGCGGCGCTGGCCCTCGAACCTGAGAACACTACTTATCGCGTTATGCTGGCTGAACTTTATAAGCAGTTAGGATTACACAGACGGGCGGAAGGCGAGTTACAGCGGGCCCTGGCCGCCGATCCGAAAAACGAAGCAGCCCGTGCGCTGCTCCTGAGCTTGAAAAGCAAGAGCCAGAAATCATGAGCTCCGAATCGAATTCAGTTTAGAGTTCAAGCTTTAGCTTGCTCCTGGAATCGCAACCTAGAGGTTGAATTCTGAATCAATACTCATTTAGATCTTATGCCCATTGATACTATCGACAGCGACCAGCTTAACGCCATCGAGGTCTTCCGGGACCTGAGCGGCAGCGCCGACGAATTTGAAGGCTATGCAAATCCGCACGCGGGAAGAATCGCGGTGACTGCCGATCAGATTGGCAGATCGTTCAACCTGGGTGCGCGCGACCGCTTCTCGCTCCGCATCGCCGCGCTGGCACACGACCTGGGCGAGGTCGTAATGAACCGCGATTATATTCGCCGGGCCGGCAATCTGAGCGACGATGAAAGGATCGACCTCGCTCGTCACCCGCTGCTCGGGGAGCGTGAAGCGGCCGCGGCCGGCGCCGATCGCGGCGCGCAATTGTTGGTGCGCTGGCATCACGAGTGGTGGAACGGCAACGGTTATCCTGATGGTTTGCGCTTCGAACAGATTCCGCTGGGCGCACGTATCCTGCGCGTGGCCGACGCGTATGCATCTTTGACGGATGCGCGTCCCTTTCGCAAGGCCTTCACTGAAAGACAGGCGCGCGAACATTTGCTCGAATGGACAGGTCTGGAATTTGATCCGCGCGTCGTGCGCGCACTGTTGTCGCTTGAGCCCTTCAAAGAGCTCAAGGGCTATGCGCCAGAGGTCGAGGCGCCATTGGATCTAACGGCGATCGCCGACGAAATGATGGCCCGCGTGCAAGCGTTGGGATCAGAACTGTGAGTTTAGGTTCGTATGCGCACCGTGAAATTGGCGACTGGTACGGAACCGCGAGCGGTAGCGACCGGATGCGGGCACTCAACCTGGGAATATGGTCAAGACAAAGAACTACTGATTCGCGGGTTGAATGGCGGCATCCGGTCGCTACCGCTCGCGGTTCTGTACCAAATCGATTTTGCGTGATGTGTTATCGCTTCTGCCATTAGTTTATGCAAACACAGAACAGTCTAAATGCCGGCAGTATTGGTTGGCTCGGTTTTGAATTGAGCGTGCTTCGTCGTCTGAAGTTTCGTTCGGTGGCTTTGCCTCTGGCAGGCGAGCCAAACCTCGGGCTCTATTTGAAGCGTTGGAACGCCCGCGTCGCCGCTAACGATCCGGCGCAGTGGGCCTGGACCAAGTCACAGGCATTCATCGAAAACAATTGTGAGACGCTGACTGACCAGGATCTCGACGCCATTCTGGATGACGCCTACGTGCCGCGAAACTATTTTCGCAACCCGACGCTGTTGACCTGGTTCAATGAAACGGATGCCTGGTGGTTCGACAACGTGCGCGCGAATGCCGAGCGATTGACCTCGCCATACAAGCGCGCGCTGGCGCTGGCCCTCGGCATGGCGGTGGGTGATTACGTCTTTTCATTCAACCTCGACACGCGCGATCTGCGTCAGCCCTTGTCGCTCTCGAACGTCTTTCGTCGCATCTGGCATACCGCCTTGCCGCCGTTCAACAATCTCCGCAAGAACACCAGCTCGAACCAATCGGCCAGGAGTTTTCTGGCGGAAACTCAGGACACTGACCTGCTCTTCTTAAGACTTCCCCGCCCCACCCGCGCCACCGACAGCCGCAACGCACGCGCCCTGACATGGCGCGAAGAATGGATGCGAATGGGCAAGAGTTTCTGGGGCGAGTTGGCCAAGGACCGCGCGGGAAGACTTGATGCTTATGTCGAAACCAAAGAGCAGTACCTGGGTCTGATCGAAGACCTTTTGCATACCGCGGCGCACCTGCCGCTGTGGGCAATCGAAGCCGTCAGCGATGGTTTTGTTTCAACCGACGAACTGGTGGAATGCGTGGGCAACGCGCGCAAGATCGACGCGATCTATACGAAAGACTTTTCCGAGCTGCTGGGAATTCAGGCCGTGATCATTACGGCCGCCGCGTGAGCCATCGGCCAAGATCGCGGTCAGATCGAGCAGCTTCCGATTTTCGCGAGGCTCACCTATGATGTAACGCAGAGTGAAGGTTCGGGAAGTTTTAAGGCTGCTTAGTGATGATGGTTGGTTCTTGGTTATGACTCAAGGAAGCCATCGTCAATTTAAGCACGCCACAAAGCCGGGTCGAGTCACCGTCTCTGGACACCCTGGCGACGATGTGCATCCGAAAACATTGAAAAGCATGTTGACTCAGGCGGGATTGAAGAAATAAGGAGCACAAGAAATATGCGTTACGCGATGATTATCGAACAGGGCGAACGAAACTATTCAGCGTATTTGCCTGACTTGCCCGGATGTATCGCAACTGGCAAGACCATCGAAGAACTAAAGCAGCGAATGAGCGAAGCAATCGAACTACACTTGCGGGGTATGCGAGAAGATGGGCTACCCATTCCTGACCCTACCAGTCTCGCGGAGTATGTCGAAGCCGCATAGCTCGCTAGAAAACTCACCTAGGTCCTTGCGTATTCCTATAAGTCAGGAATCCCTCACGCGCCGCGATTCTGCGCGCGGCTGGCACTGAAGCAATAACTACAGAGCACCGGCCGGCCCGGCTGTGGTTTGAAGGGCACGCTGTCCGGCTTGCCGCACTGATCGCAGGTGATCTCAAACTTTTCGCGTTCGGTTCCCCCTCCTTGTTGCGCCCCGCCAAAGTTCGACCGGCGCGCATCGCGACAGGGTTTGCAGCGTTTGGGATGGGTCAGGCCGCGCTCGCGATAGTAATCCTGTTCTCGCTCACTAAAAGCGAAGGCGTTTCCACATTCGGCGCAAGTAATTTCAAGATCTGGCATCGCTATCTCCCGGGAAATACAACTTGATTTTTATGGTTGTAAGCTTGGGCAAAGTTTACTCCACGAGCGTGTGGCTGTACAGCAAATGTTAAAGAAGTCTTTTGCTCTTCTCAGGTGTTCTTTCTCCCTCTCCTATTGGGAGAGGGCCGGGGTGAGGGTCTTATGCGAAGCCTTCTCTCTTAATATCGTTGTGTCCAGGGAAAGCCGCGTCTCAGCCATCCAACGCCCTCTCCGCAACAGGAACCCCTGAGCTTGTGCATCGCGAAGAATCAACCGCGCTGCAGCTCGCGCACGTGCGCCCGAACCGTCTCGCCCAGCGTATCGAGGTTGTATCCGCCTTCCATGCAGGAAATGACCCGGCCCGCGCAGGTCGCGTCGGCCCATTCCTTCACCACTCTGGTCATCTGGACAAAGTCTTCGTCGCCGAGCAGCAACTGTCCCAACGGATCGCCTTTGTGTGCGTCAAAGCCGGCCGAGATGATTATCAGGTCCGGCGTGAACGCGTTGGACATCTCTTCGATCGCCGATTCGAAAACGCCGCGCTGCTCTTTGGTCGGCGTCATCGCGCGCAAAGGCACGTTAAACGTGTAGCCACGGCCGCGACCATGGCCCGTCTCCCCGCGCGTGCCCGTGCCTGGATACCAGGGATACTGGTGCATCGAAAAATAGAATACCGAAGCGTCCTCGTAAAAAATGCCCTGGGTGCCGTTGCCGTGATGAACGTCCCAATCAAGAATCGCCACCTGCTCGATCTCTTTGTAACGCTTCTGCGCATAGCGCGCGGCGACGGCGACATTATTGAAGAGACAAAAGCCCATGGCTCGATCCGGCGTGGCGTGATGTCCCGGAGGACGCACCGGCACGAACGCGTTTTTCGCCGCGCCTTCCATTACCGCATCGATCGCCTGACACGCCGCGCCCGCAGCACGCAACGCCGCCTCGAGTGAATCGCCCGAAACCAGCGTGTCGTTATCAAGATAACCCTTGCCTTCGCGAACTGCTTCTTCAACATGTTTGAAGTGCTGTGGAGTGTGGCAGGCCTGGATGTCGCTGCGTCGCGCTTCGCCGGCTTCGATCTCGACGACGTCGGACCATAGCGCGGAATCCTCGCGCAAAGCATCGATCACCACGCGATAGCGCTCGGGTTTCTCGGGATGATCGGGGCCGGTGTCGTGCTTCTCAAAAACCGGATGATGGACTATGGCTGTCGGCATGTGCTTTTTTGTCGGACCTGTCAGAAGCCCGACCGTTAGGGAGGGCCAGCTCGCGATGTAGTGCCCTGACTTGAGTTTTTCCTCCGTATTCTCTCTGTCTTCCGTGGTGAATTCCTTCCCACAATTAGACTCACCACGGAGACACGGAGAGCACGGAGAGACAGAAGACTCTTCAAATTAGGGCACTACCCTCGCGACGTAGCCCTTTCTGAAGGTCGGGCCTCTGATACTGCATGCGCGGCGTGGTGAAGATTTGAGGCCAACCCCTAATTGCGCATGCTCGGCGGCGCAGCGTCGAATAGTTTCTTCGCCAGCGGCTGATCGAGCCGTTGCAGGATCACAAATTCAGCCTGCGCGCCCTGCTTATTTTTCTGTGCGATGTGGACCAGTCCCAGATAGTAATGGGCCAACGCGTAATCGCCTTTGAGCCGGACGGCGGTGCGCAAACTCTCCGCCGCGGCCGGCAGGCGTCCCAACTTGTAGTAAGCAAAACCCAGCTCACTGTGCGCGTCGTAAGCTTCCGGCTTCAACTGGATCGCCTCGCGCAAGTGAGTCGCTGCTTCCCCATAGCGCTCGAGATCGTTATAACTAAAGCCCAGGTTGTATCGCACCCTGACATTGTTCGGAGATATGCGAATCGATTGCTCGTAGGCGGCGACCGCTTCCTGGTACTGCTTCAGATCGCTGAAGTAGACATCGCCCAGCCCCGTGTAAGCGAGACCATAACCCGGCTTTAATCTGATCGCTTCACGATAGTTGCCGATGGCCTCGTTGTAGAGGCGCTGATTCTGCTGCGCTTCGCCTTGCTTGCGAGTCGCGAAACCCAATTCGACGAAAGCTTCCGGATAGTCGGCCTTCAGCGCAATCGCCTGCTTCGCTGCGCCGGCCGCTTCGGCATATCGATTCAACTCGTTATAGCACCACGCCAGATTGTAAAATGCCGTCGGGTTGTCGTCCTTGTAGCGCACGCCCTGACGATAGGCTTCCATCGCCTGCGGGTATTGCTTCGTCTGGTAATAGTAAGTATCACCCAACCCGAGATAGGCGCTGCCGTAGTCGGTCTTCATGCCCACGGCTGTCTGGTAAGCGGAGATCGCTTCCTGCGATCGAGTTAGTTTGTAGTAGGCGTAACCCAGCTCTTCGTAGGCTTCGGCGTAACTTTCCTTGAGCGCGGCCGCCTGTTTCAGCGGTTCGATGGCCTGGGCGTACTGACCCTGGTCGTTGTAGATCCAGCCAATTTGATAATAGGGCGAGGCGTAGTCTCGCTTGGCGGCAATCGCGCGCCGGTAGGTGTCGAGCGCCTCGTCGAAACGTTTCAGATTTCGGTACGAGTAGCCCAGCTCGTTAAGCACTACTGCGTCGTTCGGGTTAAGCCGCACGGACTGCTGCAGCGCCGGAACTGCCTGATCGTAATCGTCCTTGTCGTTGTAGATCCAACCAATGTGATAGTAAGCGAGGGCCAGCGGTTTTAGTTGCACGGCCTTCAGATAAAGTTCGAGCGCGTCGTCGTACTGCTTGGCCTCGAACTGTGCGTCACCCTGTTGATTGTATTGCTCCGCGGTGATTCCTCTTCTGACCGGCGCGCGGACTGGCGGGGGCTTGCGTACCGTGCTCGGTGTGGTGCGCGGACGTTTCACCGTTGTCCCACGACTGCTGGACTCGCCGCCGACAGCAGCGTCTTTGGTGCTGCCGCCGCCAACGTCATGTTGCGCCATGGCGACTCCGGCCGTTAATGAAAGCGCGCCCGCAAGCGCCAGACTGGACAAGGGACGAAAGATAATCATTGGGGTGAACTCCATGTGCTAAAGTATGCGGCTCGAACCAACTCGGAATGTGACGTTCAAGATTATAGAGTGAAGTTTGGCTGATGCAAGAGCGAAGAGCAGCAGAACGCCTGCGGATCGACCTCAACGCCCGCTGGGAAGCCTTGCGGACCCAGGGCCGGGGCGCAGTTTGTGATCTCAGCTCGCTGGGCTGTTTTGTTCTGGCCAGCGCCGAAGTTAAGCCTGGTCAATTGATTCGCCTCGAGATCAATTTTCCGCAAGACGTCGCCTCGCTTTGGGGCCAGGTGGTTTATGCGGTCGGGGAGATTGGCTTTGCGTTACGTTTTGCGTTCGGTAATGAAACCGATAAGGACTCGCTGGGCCGGTTGATCGAAAGCTTGAACCGCTAGTTTTCTTCGTGCGGCTTCGTGTAATTTCGTGGATCGTTTCTTCTCCGACCGAAAGAAAACCACGAAACAAAATCAGGACACCACTTATCCACGGCACGGTTTGACAGTGCCTTTTCCCCTACGCTACCGTAACTGGTTCGCGATCCTGACAATGATCACGACAGTGCGTCCCGTTCGTCTAGTGGCCTAGGACACCGCCCTTTCACGGCGGCGACACGGGTTCGACTCCCGTACGGGACGCCAATAATTCTGTTCTCGTTCAAGATGCCGGTGGGTATTGATTGATGTTAATAGTCCTGAACCACTCGGGAAAGAGCTCAGGTACTAACCCATGGGTAGTATCACTGCCTTCAAGGTCGATAAGTACGGGCCGAAGTAAGGGACGGCGAGTTAATTGGAACCACTCAAAGGGTACCTGTTTGAAAAATACGTCAGTGGTACTTCTGTAGCCCTCCCCCCACAACAAGACCATTGAAAAATAGAGGTTTCCGGGCGATGATTCATGGTCCACGCGTAGTCCAACCGGCCGGTTAATACAGGTATTAGCTGAAACTGCTTGTTTGAGTCGCCGCATGTCCATCAACGAACCTAGAGCTCCTGAATTGATCGCATCCCGCGCCAAAGCGGAAGCGGTAGTGAACTATGCGCTCGATTGGATTGCGGCACATGGCGATGAGTTTGCCTACCCTTTTGTACAGCGAATCATAAAAGCAACCCGGGATTTAACTCTTGCGATGCAGGGACGATCGATCTCGACGATCAATGAAAAGATTTCTGCGTTGCTAAAAGTGCAGCAACTCATGCTTGGGTCAGAAGGTCCGGCTGACCATGAGACACACGCAAGCTCTCAAATCCTTGACCCTGATCTTTACCGTTTACATCAAAAGTGGAGGGCTGACGATTCTTTTGCGGCCAAGACTCATCCGCGTCGAACAAAGTCACGACGAGAGGGTGCAGTGTTTGTGAGTTACGCTCGCGAAGATCGTCTTTGGCTTGACCGCCTTTGTAAGCACCTTCGCCCTTTGGTGCGGAACGGAAAAATTGAGATGTGGCATGATCAAATGATTGCGCCAGGAAGAAACTGGGTAGAGGAGATTGAGGGCGCACTGAATGTTTCCTCTGTGGCAATTCTATTGCTAAGTTCCGCATTCGTGGCCTCCGACTTTATTCACACTCACGAGCTTCCTCGAATTGCTAAAGGTGCATCTCAGGAGGGCGTAGTTATTCTTCCCTTGGTCGTTGGTCATTGTCTGATTGACGAGATTCAATACATCAATGACATTCAGTTATTCAACGATCCTGAGCAGCCGCTCAGCAGACTTGATGAATCGAGTGTAGAAAAGACTCTTGTAGACCTAGCAAAAACGGTTCGCAATTTACAGCGCGAAGAAAAAAGGGGAACCAATATCTAACCACGTGCTGGAGCGAACTGTTCTGGCTGTCAGACTGGCTGTTCCCGGCTGCAGGACTAAGTTCCGTTGAATTACAACAGGTCAGTTCTCTTTCACGGCGGCGACACGGGTTCGACTCCCGTATGGGACTACGGGACGCCAAACCTCGGCTTTTCATCTGGCTGGTTCATAGAGCAGCGCTACGATTGCCGGCAGCTTCGTCGAATTAGAGACTTTCAAGGCAGCATCCCACTTGGCGATCGTTCGCAAGTTCGTCGGGCTTGCTCGCATCAGCGCCGTTCAGCCTGCCTTTACCTTTCATATCCTGATAAATGTCGAAGCTCTTCTGGCAGGCATCTCTGGCAGCCCGACAGGGCTCGCTTTCCATTGCTCGGTGCCCTTTGCCGCCAGCACCTGCGTGAAAAGCACCGAGTTGGCTATTGCCAATGGTGAGATAAACGCTAAACCTATCCCAGGACTCTCCATGTTTGTTTCGCATGTGATGCGCGAGGCGCATGCGCAGGTTACTCCCGAGGCCGACGTAGTACAGCCCGATCCCCGCGATAGAGGCATACACACTCTGCCGCCCGCGCACATAATTCCGAATGATGTCCTGATGTTTCTTTAACGCATTGCGTGAGATGTTTTCGAGATGCTGGCAAACTAAGGGGGAACGCTTAGCCATAACATGTTCTCAACCTCTCAAAACAGCTAGGACAGCCCGAGGATTCTCTTTACGATTCTGTTTATGATCTGCTTCTCTTTATGAATCGATTCCTCTCCCGATGAAGCAGATAGTTTAATATGCGCTGATTGTGAGGCCTTTGACAAAATTGAATGACCACGGTTACGAGGATCGTATCGAGGTAGCGTAAGGTGACGAAATAAAGTTCCGACCTGAATTTTAATTGTAAAGCTATCGATAAATCGCCTTATCGGATCCGAGTTCAGCAATGCGCAAACGTAATGCGCATTAGCCCGTTTCTCGAAGCCGACGAAATACACCTTGTGATCGGGAACGATCGGCTTATAGCCGCCAACAAATGGTAATTCGGCTTCCTCAATCACTGCCGCCCGCAAACTTCCAGCCATCTCAGCCCAAACTACTTTGTACGGAGCGAATGTATATTCGCCAACATTGTAGATAGCGAAGTTGGGAACGTCTTCTTCTTCGATAAGCCCTCGCTTAATCAGTTTGTCATACTGAGGTCGCATCCGGCCTTTCCAAGTCGAGCGCTCGTCAAGCAATCCATGCGCATTAACCAAACTGAAATAATGGATCGCATCGAGATGTCCCGATTCTATCAAGTCCGATTTTGAGGGAATCTTGGATGGCGTTATCCGCTGATTTGGCACCAATACGTACAACGGGGATGTCGTCGCATAAAACTCACGAATGTTGCGTGCTCCTTTTATCAATGGGTATATCAAATCCGCTTCGATATCATGAGTAATGGCAGGTACGTCATGATCACCTTCTGATGGAAGATTGCGGCATCGAATAGAACGCCGTCGTTTTCCCCTGCCGATTAACTCGATGAAATACGCGCCATTCAGGTCCGTGAGAATACCCTTTCGTCCCTGTAGATTTGGATCCTCACCCGCTAACTTACTGAGCCTTTGGTACTCCGACTTCGGCAGGATGGCCCAGCGATGGCCTGCATCACTGAGGGCGTTGGCTTCCTTTTCAATTGCAAGTAACTTCAGCCGTGCTTCTGCTAGCGGCTCGTCCTCGGAAATGATAGCGTCCGCTTTCTTACTCCACTCGTAATACGGTACTGGATATTTTGTTGGCGATCCTTTCTTCAACGTAATTACAGAAGGTTTGTTTCCCAGCTTGCGCCAAGGTCTGACTCTAACGAAATCGTCAACGCGCAATACCTCCAAATCAGCGCCCTTGACTGTAAACCGGCGGAAACCACCAGACGACTGAGATTGATAATGTTGTTGCGGGATAACAAAAGATAGTTGCCCACCTTTATCATCGAGCCATTTGTCGGCTACTGAGTACGTTATCATTGCTGAAATATCGAGTTCGTTTCCTCCAAAATATTTGTCTTCTGAAAACATTTCATAACTCTCGCAAGTCGGTTTAATGCGCTCGATATATCGTTCCGGCAATTCCGACCACCGAACCCATGGCGGGTTTCCTGCGATGAACTGACACCTGCCGATAGCTATAGACGCGAAATAGTTACGTACTATCCTGCACCAAATTCGGTTCCAGTCGTAACTCTTTTCCAATCTTTCAATCTGACAAAACATGTCCCGAAGCGGTGGTTCCCACTCGAATTTAGTCGCATTTCGAACGTACTCACCTTCTCTCGAAATGTCAGCTAGAAAGCTGCTGATTCGGGCGCCCGCTTTAATCGCTGTCTCCATTGCTTCTATGATCCTGCCGAAGAGCCGTTCGCGAATAATAAGCGACTCGGGCAATTCCACGGTTATTATTTCCTTTCGCGTACCGATCTCGTATTTCCTGATTCGCGACTTACCGATCCTCTCAAGAACTGGAGCATAAACTGCATCCGCCTGGTAGATTGGAATTTCAACCTCAGAATGCGTTGCGATGAGGTCAGAGATGGCAATGAGATAATTGATTCGCGCAGTGAGAACGGCTAATGGATTCAGATCGAATCCTGCTATGTGAGCAATAACGCCTTTCAAAATTTGCTGCCTATTCCAACCCTGCTTCTGCGCTTGTTTCTTATATAGTTCGATCGCATGAATAAGAAACGTTCCCGACCCACAGCAAGGATCAAGAATTCGATTATCTAGAATCTTTTTTCCTCTATAACCAACGCGGGTTAACGTAAACTCAACAAGCCATTCTGGCGTGAAGAACTCTCCAATATTGTGACGTAGCACTGGCGGTAGTAGTTCTTGATAAATGCGTTTGATGACATCTCGCGTGCTGCTCAAGCTGAGGCCGCTCAATTTGTAGAGGCCCAAGCGATTCATAATCAGCCTGATAGCATTCGCCAATTCCGCGGAGGGCTTCACGAGATACCAAGAGAAGAACGAGCCCTCGACAAAATTGCTGATGTTTACGTTCCGAAAAAGCAGGGAGTCTTCGATGTCATTCTGTAGCGACTTGAAAAGTTCATCGTCAGTCAGCGTGGATGCAGCGAAACAGTAGTCGGATTGTGTACCGGGAAGAAGTGTGTTCGCGAGCACTAACTCCGCCGCAAGTAATTTGAAAACGAGAGCGTGGTACGTATGCAGGACAAAAAGAACTCCGGTCGGATTTGATCCCAGCGGAATCCCAATGCCGGGCAGATATCTATCTAGTCGTAAGCGTCCAATCTTTCCTAAACTCGTAGTCTGTTCAAACAAGTCGTTCCATTCGTCATACAGCATTTCCACTCGATTCGTTCGTGCAACAAATCCAGCATTCAAATCCTGCCAAAGGGCTCCAATTGTTTCCTGCGCGATTGTGGAGTAGGGCCCAAAATCGCCGCTAATGTTTTCAGGTGTGAGGCTTATTCGATTGTCTCTGTCGAGGGCAAGTACTAGTGCCTTAGCGGATGTATAGGTGAACTTTCGCAGGGATGTAGTGCGAACGCGGCCGTTGGTTTCAATGAATACGAAGGCGAAATCCAGTCCATCAAAGCACACACCAACATAATCGGAAGGGTCGTGGCGATCTAACTTTGCCTGTTTCGGAATGTAGTCTTGCGTTAACTGATTGCGTGCTTCTCGGAATTTCGCGCTCGTAACGGCTGCCTTAAAGCTGCCTTTGCTTTTGAATTCTACAATGATGAAATTGCGGCGGGCGTCCTGCCTGTTTCTTTCAAGTTTCAGATCGCGAATTCGTAGTTGGCTGACACTTGCCGATTGAAAGGCCGCGCGCAGTTCTTCTTCCGTAACTGCTGTACGTGTCAGATCGTTGAATTCATCGACAAATGACTGAACTCGATCGTCAGGCGAATTCGTGGTTGCGGCCATAGAAGCTAAAGGGTCGTTGATGATAGTACTCGACTATGACCAACATGCGACATCATACAACAGTCGTCAGTGATCAGAAGTCATAGGGCGCTAGCTTATGCTGACGACGTCACCGGCTTTAATTGTTTCAAGAGCAAGCAAGGTCTTCGGCACAAGCAATCTGAGTTCAGGGTATCGGTTTGGTTTCGCTATAAGAATTACGAGCGCCAGGTCCAGCTCGCCAAGATTCTTTTGAAAAGGCATCCTGCGATCGAGTGTGATTAGAACATCGACCTTCTCGCTGGCAGCTCGCAACAGCGCGCCATTTTTGACGCCCTTCAAACCAACTTCATCTACTGTAAAGGTCTCGTGACTACTGAAGTCGCGCTTGAGACGCTTGGGAGTGCATTCATCAAGCAGCAGTTTCATATTCGTTAAGGAGACGTGTGCGCAGTAGCTCAAGAACTCCCAAGGCCTGGTCGCGGGTTACGGTGGGAAAATCCTCGAGGAAAACATCCAGGCTGTCTCCGGCCTCAAGATAATCAAACAAGTGATTGATCGGCACGCGCGTGCCAGTAAAGCACGGGGCGCCGCTCATGCGCTCAGGATTAACGTTAACAACGTCTTTGATGTCCATGGCTTCTTCCTTGATGGCATTCTATCCCTTGACGTCAGGAAGTTCCATCACGAAATGATTTCGGGAACAGTGCCGCAAACATTGCCGCAACGATGTCCGGTAATGTAAGTGTCCTGACACTTGTAACCTAAAAGTACTGCATATTGCGTGTTGAGCGCCCTGTGTCATGAGAATTACGTAACAGGCTCGGACTGAAACAGATTGGATGATCTGCGAAGGTGCTTGTGAGGTTTTGGCTCGTGGACCGACAGTTATTGGACCTTGTTAAGCGCGGCTTCGAATCTCGACTAACGAAGTTTCGTTGTCTTCCTCGTTCTTCCAGGTCTCAAATTGATGGTCATCCACCTCCATCTGCTCGTGCCACAAGTCGGGCAAATTGATTCCCATCACACGCCCGTACTGGACGTACTCAAATGACCGGACGAAACGTCTGATGTCGCGGGGACCAACCTTAGCTGGGTCAATTAGCCGGAAAGCTTCCAGCACCTTCTTGGAAACCTTTGTGACATCGGGAAAAACCTGGCGGATCGTGGCCACACCTAGGTAAATCTGTTCGACTCTGCGTAGACGCTCCAAGTTACGTTCTTCGCCCCGCTCAGCTTGTTCTTCTGACCGAGGGTCACGGCTAAGATGCATCACCGGACGACTCAATCTCGTTTCGAAATCAACCGCCTTGTTAGACAAATGCTCCTTGCTTTTTCCTGCTGTTGGTGCTTCAGTTCCCGCGAATACCCAGAGACAAGGCCGGAGGTGAAAGGTCTTACCGTCATGGAGATAGGTCCCATCCTCCAATGGTTCAAGGAAGGCATCGTAAACGTTTTGGCCATCAGGCTTGGCGTTCATTTCATCAAAGAATACGATCAACGTTGAGTCGGCGCTTTCACTTTGAGCGGCCGAGATTTTCTGAAAGCAATCAGTCAGGTTGTCTTTTTTGGTGAGAGCCGCGATGTTGAACTTTAAACACTGCATGGCCAACGTCGAAGCCAGACAATCCATCAAAAAGCTCTTTCCAGACCCGGGTCTGTCTACGACGAAGAAACTCTTATGCCGCCGGTCTTCCTGAAGTGCGTGCTTGAGAGAGAGCCCCTCTCGCAGTAAAGTCAAGACGTGCCGCCGTTTTGAAGGAATGCAGGCAACATACCCTTGTATGTTCGTCATCGCTCGCCAAAGTTGAAACTCTTCCCTTAGGTTCCGCTTACTTTCATGGACGACTACAACCCCAATGTTCGAGAACGCCTGCCGCCATTCGTCTGTCAGCGTTCCCCAGCTAAACTCGCGCCACGACGGCATCTCACCGACGGAATCCTTATTGTCCAGAGAAAGGACCTGATCGGTCGTAGGTGTCCAGTTATCGATGACCGTTCTTTGTGCCTCGGACTTCTCCCACGCCGAGGTAAACGCGATCGCCTTCTGTAACACACCTAGAAAGCCAAGGTTTGTTCCCATCAGATAAGCTCCGACGGCTGGATAGAACACGCTAGCCATTGGAGTGAACGGTAATGTATCAGCGACGCCTGCGGTGGGCAGTACGTATCCACTCCCAGAGTCGCGGGCTATCACTCTCATTCCTTCTGGTAAAACGACAATTTTCGCAGCTCCGAACTGAGACGCCAGCGCAGCTACGGCCTTTATAGCGTCTTGAGACGGCACGCCACCCGTTGTTATCCAGGATGACGATGAAATCGCCCCTTTACTAATCGCGCGTTGAGCCGATTGTTGCGGAACTAGAATTAACCTGACATGACTTTTGGGTAGATCATCGAACCAATCCGGGTGCCAAGCCTTTGAGGAAACAAACCACGAAGCAGTCTTAAAGGTATGCTTAAGCCAGCGAATCAATTCCGCAGAGATGGCCCCCTTCAGCAGATCCTTCACAAAAATGTGGTCGATTATTTTGCCCGAGCTTCCTAATTCTTCCAGCGCCTTGCCTATGCCCTTGTGAATTTTAGCGAAATCGGATGCAGTCAGAGGTAACTCCCAGTCGATCCTCTGATCAAGTTGGACCTGATCACTTCGATGCCGATAGATTCGAATTATCCTTGTTGTTCCGGTCACTACACCCAGTTGCCGAGGGCTCAGATTATAGAGGCCGATATTCCCCGGTGATTCCAAGTTAAGGTTAGCGTAGTCGTCGCAGCCGAGCAGGTGCGGCGTTCGTCCAACATTGAAGCGTGGATCGAGCATGCGACGCAGTATCGGCTCGTCATCGGGGTGCCAAATACCAACTCCGTTGATTTGAAAAAGCGGTTGCTCATTAGATGTTGCTTGATGCAATATGGTGGCTACTTGTCCAGCGCCACACAAGGATCGGACAGAGCATGTTTCCCGATGAAGAGCGCGGGAGTGTTCTCGCCCTGTACGGCTACTTGAGAAGGCCCGATGCTTCCCGACCACCCAGTGTTCATCAACCATCCAATCTCCAACTACAAGCACGCCTAGCCTGCGAGAAGGCTCGAACGCTTTACTTAGGCCCTTTCGGCCGAGGGCGGTCGGTTGGTCTTCCAGTCTCTTCATAATTCTACGACCAGTATCAATCAAGTCAGTTTGTTGTGTTAGCTAGGCTGCCTCTGCCCAGTGTGCCCGGAAGCAGGACTCATGAGAATTCAGCCTTAATACAGTCGGACAGAACATATTCTCAAGGTTCGTGAAAGTCAACGGTCAGGGAACTGCGGAACCAGCAACTTTGGGGGTGGGCCTTGGTCGGAGGCTTGGTCCACCAGCCTTGCCTCTGCTGCACGGCGTTTTTGCTTGGAAGGCACCAATGACGTAGGCAATTCCGTTTTGGAAGGTTCACTCTTGATGAATGCAGTAATAAGGGACGGAAGGCGTTAACCGTCTGTCGTCGCTCTGTCAGGAGATTTAGGCAACGTGTACGCGGTGTCAGGAGAATTACGTAACGGGCTTGATCTGAAACGGACAGGACCGCTCCTAATATTTGCAACAGTTAACGAGCGCAACGTGTCAGGAAATTTGCGTAACCGGACAAACGATGAACAGAGTGCAAAGCGCAAAAGGCGAAGAGACATGAAGGAATCTTCATCGCACTAAGCGCTCACCAACCCCCTCCCAGAGGGAGAGGGAAAGTCGCAAGTTAACAACTTGCGCTACAACCATCGCGCCATTGCGGTTGCCGATTAAGCGCGCTTCAATTCTCGTGTTCCAGGCCGGCTGCATCGCCGAAGTAGCCGTCGAACCTGGTAATGAGCGCCTTCATTTGTTCGTTCGTCTCGGCGATTGTGACGTGGCTTTCGCCGGCAATCTTCACCACTGCTTCCATCCCGGCCATGAACTGGCGCAGCGTGTCGGCATAGCTGTGTAGTAGCTCGGTTGTTTGGTGATAGGAATTCAGGTTCGCTTCAAAGGACGTAGCGTAACTCTCCAGATAGGTTTCCATCTTGGTGAAGCTCTCCACCAGCATCAGCACCATAGTAGAAAACTGCTTGTGAATCGTTTCCAGCCGTTCGGCGGCGGCAATAAATTGGGGTTCGGTCATGGGTCCTCCAGCAAGTCTGTCGATAGTTAAAAGTTCAGAGAATACACTTAGGAGTGGAAAAACTTTACCTCAAGGGGGCTTTGCCCCAAAAGTAGATTTATCAGTCCGCAAAGCGGACGAGTGATAATAGCCCAGCAGTTTACTGCTGGGAAAAGGCACGAGAGGAATTGCAGTCCGTGAAGCGGACGGTTGAATGATAACCA
>Ga0193732_1000054_pt1 | contig 25016 bp, 15 predicted proteins | sample U1s1metaG_FD_145077 | JGI IMG/M metagenome (GOLD analysis project Ga0193732, IMG submission 145077) | Soil microbial communities from a riparian zone of the East river system, Colorado, United States - U1s1 | ecosystem: Environmental > Terrestrial > Soil > Riparian zone | place: USA: East River...
ACAGCTTTCGAGTCACGCCGTTGTAATGTTGAAACCTGAGTCCGACGTTCTCAGCAACCTCTCTGAATATCGAGGAGTGCGAAGGTCTGTCTCCGGTTTCCCGCGTGGATTGTTGAGTTCCTGCCCGGATTGGCGCGCAGCACTGCGCGATTAAAAGGGCCGTGACGGTAATAAACCTGGTTCGCATAAGCACGCGCGCCAAATTATTGTCCAGATCGATTGCGGAGGCAATTTAATTTCAGGTTCAGAGTTTAACTTTCAGGTTGCTGGTGGCCATGAGGTCATTACCACCTGCCGATCGACGACTCAAGCCTTGGCGAGGTCAGGTGTCTGGCCCACCCGCTCACGCAGGTGGTACTGATCTCATGTACAGACGCAGTCTGGAGCTTGAGCTCTGCCCGAACTCTCTCGCTGACGAGAATTTATTCATAGACACGATGGTGAGGCAATGAGAATATGTCAGGCCAAAAGATCTACTCTAATTCATCAGTAGTTAATCTGAGGTTGCGGCGATGCGAGTTGGCGTACTTACAGGGGGCGGTGATGCGCCCGGCTTGAACCCGGCGGTCAAGGGCTTGGTTTATCGCGGGTCGGAACTTGGGCTGCACGTCTTTGGCTTATTTGATGGCTGGAGAAGTTTGTTGAATCCTTTGCCGGACGTTCTGCCCTTAAACCGCGAAACGGTGCGGCGGTGGGATCGCGATGGCGGAACGAATCTCGGTTCTTCACGAACCAACCCCTTCAGGCAGTTAATGGAAGACGGCGGCTTTCAGGATCGATCTGGGGAAGTAATCGAAAACATTGAGAAGCTCGAGCTTGATGCAGTCGTGGTCTGCGGAGGAGAGGACACGCTCGGTGTGGCCGCGAGACTCGCTGAATCTGGCGTGCGCGCGGTCGGAATTCCAAAGACGATCGACAAGGACATCGCCGGCACCGACTATACTCTGGGGTTTGACACCGCCCTCCGCAACATATCCGAAGTAATCGAACGATCCCGCACACCCGCCGGCTCACATGGCTGGGTGCAAATTGTCGAAGTGATGGGACGTCACGCGGGACACCTCGCGTTGTGGTCCGGCGTTGCCGGCCAGGCGCACATTATCCTGATACCGGAACATCCCTTTCGATACGAGCGGGTTTTTCATCTGCTTAAAGATCGACTTGGCGAGCCGGGCCTTAGTCGAGGGCCATCACAACGTCCACGCTACTCAGTGATCGTCGTTGCCGAGGGAGCACGTGCCGAAGACGGCGAGATGATTACTATCGATGACCGTCATGATACGTTCGGGCACGTGCGGCTGGGAGGAATCGGAGACGTGCTGGCGCAAAGAATTGCCAGCGAAACTCCATACGAATCCCGCGCGGCAATATTGGGCCATCCGCAGCGCGGCGGTCCACCCAGCGCAATTGATCGCATCATGGGCTTAATGTTCGGAGCCCGTGCCGCCGAAGCCGTGGCTGAGAATAAGTTTGGCAAGATGGTTTCAGCTCGCGGAATTGCACCAGCGTGTGAATTGTCACTGGTGGATATTTCGATGGCTCTGGGAAAGATTAGTCTCGTAGACGTCGATCGCGATTACGATATCAACCGCTACCATCTCAAGAATATTGGGATGTGAGAAGCATTCTTCGTTCTATCGCTTCTGGCTGGGATTGCTGAGATGCTTCGTCGTTCCCTCCGTTACGCCAAAGCTGGGGGGAATGAATTCAGCGGTGTCAGCAGACCGCAGCGCTGGAGTTTCTCCGGCACTCATCAGGGCCTTATCTTCCGTCTGCTGTCGTTGTCTGGCAATTTCGACCTGCCTTTTGCTTACGAACAAGCCATTAATGATCAAGGCTAAGCCCACCAAAAAAGGAATTACTCCGGCAATCCATATGCGGCCCAGGATCGCCGCATCGCTCGCTGGATTTTGGCCGCTCAAGATGATGCCCTGCATTAAGAAATAAAGGAAGATCATCAGTCCCACGCCAACGGAACTTGTGATGACCCCGGCCTTGATTTCCGTGTAGCGCTTCATCTCCGGCGTGATGCCGCGCTCTCGCTGAATCTGTTCGTTGCGTCTTTTACGCTCGCTCTCAGAGAGAAACATCTCTGCGACCCAGGTTCTGCTCCAATCGAATTTCTCTCCCGGGTCTCGCAGGGCGGGCGCCTGTCGCACCGCGTCCAGATTCACGCCACATGACTTGCAGAATTTCAACTCGTTGTTTTGGGTAGAGCCGCATTGGGGACAGAACATGACTTCGCTCCTTCAAGGGTTCGGTGACTGATACGACGATAATCACACTCAGGTTCAATTGGCCCAAGCCAAAACTAATCCCTGCAGCCAGGTGTGAAGGGGCCGTAGCATCTCTCCGTCGATCGAGTTGCCGTTGTCATAGACAATGACGCTAATGCAGTTGTGGTTCGGAAGCGCGGAGGCGACAGCTCATGCTTCAGCAATTAAAGTCGAACGGTTTATCGCACAAGGGTCAGGCCACGGAAGCTTTTTCCAAAGATGAAGAGTTTGTCTGACTACGGATTCTGCTTCGCTATGTGCTTCTTAATCGCGTCGCTGACTTCCACGATACTCTGAAGATCATAGCGAGCCCTTTCTAATTGTTGAGCATCGACTGTGCCCGGTTTGTCGATAATTGGGTTTCTTACAAAGCTCTCGATCTGCTTGCAGAGCAGAATCAGTTCATCTTTCACTTCCAACACTTTGAGATCCGTTCCCGTTCCTCGATTTTCCGTTGTGGGCTCAGGCTTCTGTAACTTCAAGGAAGATTGCAATCGAGCCGACCGCTTTCTAATCTCACCGGTCGCATCCGAAATGAACTGATAACTGAGAGATTGGTTCGAGGATAAGGCGCGAACTATCTCGTTGTGACGGGTTAGGATTCGCTGAAAGTCCTCGCTTACCTCGGCCATCATGGCTTGAGAGCGTTTGGGATCGTTGGCGTGTCTCCTGTCTTCGCCAAGGCCGTTCAGTTGCAACTCACGCCGATTCATCTCTTCCATCTGCGCCTTTGCCGGGTCGCCGGCACTCTGACCCGCAGTGGGAATCGAAAGGGCAATCAAACAAACAAATGAACCCAGGAGCAAGCCATAGCCGCGAACCTCGCTTTTGACTCCATTCGCTTCCATTGCGCCCTCCATAATCGGGCGATAGTATAGCCTCGATCGTGCGCGGCACAAGTCAGATTAAGGGCTTCTTTCCTCCACGGTGCTGAGCCCATAAAGAGTATTAACCTTCATATAAGGCGAATTTGAGGCGAAAAGAGTTGACTGCGGGAAGCAGTTATACTACTTAATAGCACTTGTTGACAAAAGTCGATTCTTACGATCAGCGAAAAGAATTCAAATAGGTGGGAGCCTGGTGCGACGAATAGATCTAAAGAAAGCTAATGCGGCGCGCTCTAACACCATACGGGACATAAACCGTCAGATCGTGCTGAACTACGTTCGCGAGTTAGGCCCCATCTCTCGTGCGGACATCGCGCGCGAGACCGCACTACAGCGCTCAACTATTTCGCTCATTGTCGACGAGCTCCGCATAGATGGCTTGATCGAGGAAGTGAGCGGCGAATCCACAGGCGGGCGTCCTCCCAGTCTGCTCTCGTTGCGTGCCGCCGACGCAGTTGCAATCGGCGTGGACCTGGGAACAGTCAAGACGGTGATGGCCACCAGCGACCTTGCCGGCAGGCTGCTGGAGCAGGAGGAGTTTCTCACCGACAGTGATGTGCACAAAACCCTGGCGCAGATTGTTCATGGTGCGCAACGATTGATTGGAAAGAACAGTGGCACAGTTGAAGGAATCGGCATCAGCCTGCCGGGAGTGGTTGATCCGGAAACCGGGCACTCATACGTGCCCCATTTTAACTGGCGCAACGCTCCGATAGCCGAAACGCTGAAGACTGTCACTTCGCTGCCCGTCAGTATTGACAACGATGCTAATGCCGCGGCCCTGGCGGAGTTGTGGTTCGGTCGACCGGAAATCCGCGAAGTTCGCGATTTTATTCTGGTTCTGGTGGAAGAAGGAGTCGGTACAGGCATCGTCTTTGATGGTCAAGTCTATCGCGGAGAAGGCGGAACCGCCGGTGAGTTCGGTCACATGACGATTGGGTCGGGAGCACCTGTGCAATGTGCCGTAGGCAGTAGGGAATGCTGGGAGGCATTTGCCTCTGAACGGGCAGCCCTCGCGCGTTATCAAAAGCTTTCACGTTCCAACGGCAGCAACGATGTCAATTTCGCAGACCTGATGGACTTGGCGCTGAGGGGCGAACGAAATGCGAAGACTGCCTTGAAAGAGACAGCGCGTTGCCTTGGAATAGGCATCGCGAATCTGATTCAGGGCCTGGCTCCCGAAGCGGTAATAGTTGCTGGTCCCATCGCTCGCGTGTGGCCGTTGATTGTCGAGGATCTCAGAGCGTCAGTGGACTCCAGCATCTGCCGGGGGTTTCCGTCAACGCCAATCATGGAATCAACCCTTGGACCACAACCTACCTTAATGGGCGCCCTAAGTCTGGTGCTGGCTAGTAAGTTTGCCTCCGCTTGAGTTGCCAGACAGTCTCAATCTGCACGCTTCGTTCGCCTACACACCAAAAGATCTTGAGATAATTCCCATTTATTTCATTCGCACGGATTAGGGGCTGTTCGGCCTTCTGATTTTATTCCTAAGAACTCCCTCCAAAAAGTTCTTGACAACTTTTATCATTAGGAGTAAATCTTTTGCTCAGCAGTGCAACAAAGTCTAATAAGCAATTCTGGTGACGGTTCGTAAGTGCGTTAAGCCCTGGATGCAATAACGATAGAAGCGCGCCGGAATGCTCGAAGAAGCTTAGTCCACAAAGGCTGCTTTCCTAATAATAGAGCAGCGATCCATGGGGAGTAGTTAGAGGACGAATACCCAGAGTTCTCTGGGGCTTCGTAAAGAATCAATTGAGTTCAGCGGTTTGACTTTCCGAAAAGTTCGCTCGCACGCGATCATCTCGATGGCGTTCTGCGAGCGCTAAACTCCAGGAGGCTCGTATGTTGAAGAAGCTTGGCTTGCAAGTGGTGGTGGTCCTGGCCGGTGCGTTGTTTTTTAGTGCCAGTGCGCAGACGACCACGGTAGGAACAATCAGCGGCACCATTCGAGATGAAAAGGGAGCTGTTGTTCCCCGGGCCGAGGTTTCTATCCAGGGTGAGGGAACTGGAACATCGCGCACGGTGAATTCCGACGACAACGGATTCTATCTGGCCACCAGTTTGCCCGCCGGGCGCTATACAGTCAGCACTGCGCCCAGTGGCTTCAAAAAGACCGTCGCCTCAGCAGTCGATCTACACGTGGGGGACAATAAAGTCGTCAACCTGGATTTGCAAGTGGGCCAGGTGAGTGAAACGGTAACCGTCTCATCCGATGCCTCACCCGTCGAAACGCGAAGTGGAGAACTCAGCAGTCTTATCTCGGAGAAGCAAGTAACCGAGTTGCCGCTGAACGGGCGCAACTACGCCCAACTGGCATTGATGGTGCCAGGTGTTTCACCGGTCACGCAAGCTGGCGCAGGAGGCGCCTTTGGTACCGCCGGCACCGGACTTGATTCGCACGTCGATATGTCAGTCAACGGCAACCAATCAAACTCCAACATGTGGACGGTTGATGGGGTCAACAATATGGACGTGGGGTCAAACGCGACCCTGCTAATTTTTCCCTCCATCGATTCCATTCAGGAGTTTCGGGTAGAGCGTAACAGCTTCAGCGCAGAGTACGGTCAGGCGCAGGGAGCCGTAATCAATCTCATTACCAAGGGCGGCAGCAACCAGTTTCATGGCGCTGGCTTTGAGTTTTTTCGCAGCGACAAATTGAATCAGATTGATTACTTTCTCAAGCAAGCCGGTCAGCCAAAATCAAAGTTGAAATACAACAACTATGGTTTCAACTTCAGCGGGCCAATCAAGAAGAACAAGATCTTCTTCTTCTGGAATGAAGAGTGGCGTCGTGAGCAGCGCGGTGTCGTACTTTCCTCGAAGGTTCCGACCGATGCCGAGAAGCTGGGAGACTTCAGTGGGCCCCTGACGGACGCGCTGCCACACGATCCTTTCACCGGGCTACCTTTTCCCGGCAACAAGATCCCGGCCGGCAAACTAAGTCCGGCAGGTCTGGCGATACTAAAGATGTTTCCGTCTCCCAATACGAGTGGTTCAACAAACTGGGTCTCGTCGTTACTGGAGCCGATCAAGACGCGTCAGGACAGTATTCGGGGCGACATCAACATCAGCAAGAAGATGAATCTGCTGGTCAAATATACAAATGAGACCTGGACGCACGGGAGTGCGGCCGGCAACTTCTGGGGCGACTCTCCGTTCCCAACGCTGAGCTCGGATTGGGATCAGCCCAGCCACAGCTTCGCAGTCAAGTTGGCGACGACGTTGAGCTCGACCGCGGTTAACGAGTTCCAGTTCTCGCGCGCCGGAAATGACATCAAGATTTCGACAAATAAAGCGAGCGAGGCGCTCAATAACGACATCGCCACGAAGTTTCCCACCGTTTTCCCGAAGGCCACAGGGCAGGGCCTGCCCACCTTCTGGGGTGCGGATGGATATCCTGCTCTATGGCATCAGGCGCCGTGGCAAAATCACGAAGACCTCTTCATTTGGAAAGACGACTTTTCCAAGGTACAGGGTTCCAGCGATCTAAAGTTCGGAGCTCTGGTCAGCCATAACATCAAGAATGAACTGGCCCAGGGCGCCAACGGCATCGCCCAGTTTTGTGGCACAAATAGTCGCACCGGTAATGCTATCGCAGAGTTGCTGTACAAAGACCTACCGCTCGGATGCTACACCGAGATCGACCATGACGAGGCTTCGCTTGGCCGCTGGCATGACTTTGAAGTCTACGGAAACGATACTTACAAAGTGCGTCCGCGAGTAACTCTCACTTTGGGAATGCGCTGGTCGAGGTACTCGCCAGCCTACTCAAACAACGATCGCATCAGTAACTACATTCCCCGACTGTATAACGGCAAGGATCCTCTTAGCGGTCTAGTAAAGCCTAATCAAGCTGGATTCGGCCGCTCACTGTGGAAACCATATAACAAAGGCTTCCAGCCACGAATGGGTCTGGCTTGGGACGTCAAGGGTGATGGCAAGACTGCGGTGCGCATGGGAGTCGGTCGCTTCATGAGCCGTTCGAACGTGATTGAAGATGTGCTGCGCCTGTCCGGTAATCCTCCGTGGACCGCAGTGGTAAACTCCAATTGGGGAGGCAGTACGGCAAATCTTGCTGACGACCCAACCTTCCGAAGTCTGGATACCATAAATCCAGGCCTGAAAAATGCGCTCGCCGGCGTCAGCAACAGCACCGGCTTCAACGCGGTAAGCGAGGACTTCAAACCACCCGAGAGCTGGCAGTGGAACATAACCGTCTCTCGGGAGATTCTGAAAAACACGGTGGCCGAAGTCTCTTATATCGGCAATCACGGTATCCACATCTGGCGTCGCGGAGTGAATCTCAATGAAGTCCCGGCGGCCAAGAGGGCTGTTGTGGTCGCGGCATTCACCAGCGGTGCTACCAATGTTCAAGACATCGCGAATGCCAATCGCGTGTTCCCGAATCTTGGGGGCATTACCATGAGCGAGTCGACCGGTAACTCAACCTACAAGGCGCTACAGGTTTGGATCAACCGCCGCTTTACCAATCGGCTGTCATGGCAGGTTGCCTACACCTGGTCGCACGCCGTTTCCGACGTTCCACTAACCTCCTTTACCAGCGCCACCACCGATCCATTCAACTATAGTCTGGACAAGGGCGATTCCGATCTCGACCGCAGGCAGATGTTCGTTTCCAACGCGGTGTATTCGTTGCCCACTTTCAAGAACCGGGGTTCGTTGGTGAGTAACATCTTCGGAAATTGGCAAATCAATGGAATTCTGACTCTGTTGAGTGGTATACCTCTCGACGTTGCCCTCGGCGCTCCTCAGGCCTATTTTGGTCTGGCTACTAACGCCCCTGGCGGCTTCCGCCCTGACCTGGTTCCGGGTGTACCGATCTATCTACACGGCGCTGACAAGACGGTATATCTCAATCCGGCCGCGTTCGCCTTGCCTGCTCCCGGGAAGTTCGGCAATCTGAAACGTGGATTCGTGCGGCAGCCGGGACTCAAGAATGTTGATTTCTCGGTGGCCAAGAATTGGAAGGTGCGCGAGCGGTATGGTATCCAGTTCCGCGCGGAGATGTTCAACCTCTTCAACACCACGAATTTCAACGGATTCGATCGTGGGCTGGGCGCCGGCTTCGATACGGCGGGAAAATTTACTGGGTTTTCCAACACAAACTTTGGCAAGCTGAACAGTGACCGAGGACCGCGAAATATCCAGTTCGGGATCAAGTTCAACTTCTGATATAGTACGGCACGGCTGAAACAAAGACGGAGGGCTCGAGGATCTACATCAGCCCTCCGTCTAATTTTTTGTAGGGTCCAGAGAAGTTCCCGTGAAGTACCTACCTTCGACTTTTCTTCCTCTGCTGCTGCTGGTCTTTGTTTTCCAATCACCTCAGGATGAGCTGCGGCGACATTCTGAAGCAGCGGAAGCCCAAAGACGTGCGGGAAATTCTGTGGCAGCAGAAAGGGAATACCGCGCGGTTCTGGCCGAAGGATACAGCCAGCTCGGAAAAGTATACTCGGCTGAGAAAAATTATCAGCGGGCCATTACGACGCTTGAGTTGGCCACTCTTTACCGGCCTGAATCGCAAGAGGTCTTAATAGACCTGGCGATTGCTTACTTTGACGCGGAGCAATATGAAAAAGCTCTCGATCCACTGGGCAAAGCGTTAAGCGCCAACCCGCAGAGCGCCGGCGCGCACCATATGCTCGGCAAGAGCTATTTCATGCTCGGGGACTTCGTCAAGTCCGCAACCGAGCTCCAAACCGCACTAAAAATCACGCCGAACGATCATGACATCACCTATACCTTAGGACTTGCGTATCTTAAGCAGCATCAACTGGCTCCCGCGCAGGAGATTTACGAGCGCTTGCTCAGACAGTTGGGCGACCGGCCACAACTGCGCATCGTCTTTGGCCGCGCATATCGAGAGACGGGTTTTTTGGCCGAAGCGATTGAAGAATTTAAGAAAGCCGTCGCTCTGGACGCGCACTTTCCCAGAGCTCATTACTATCTTGGGCTCACCTATCTACTTAAGGAGGGAGCATCCAGGCTGCCGGATGCCGAACAGGAATTCAAGATTGAGTTGGATTCACATCCGGATGAATTCTTCGCCAATTACTATCTCGGGATTGTTTACTTGATGGATAGAAAATGGGAACGGGCTATTAGTCTGCTGCAGAAGGCTATTCTGATTCAGCCGGCTAACTCCGATCCTTACTTTCATTTGGGTCAGGCGTATCAGGCTACAGAGAGGTACCTGGAAGCAATTGAGGTACTTAGAAAATCGATCGCTCTTAATCCTTCCCTGAGCCACAATGATTACCAGGTGGCCACGGCGCATTACCGGTTGGGACAGTCTCTTTTGAAAGCCGGCCAGAACGTAGCAGCTCAAAAGGAGTTACAAGTTGCCGCCGAACTCAAATCCAAGTCTCTCAAACGCGACAAGGAGAAGAACGAGCTTTACCTCAACGCGGAAAACTTGCATGAACAAAACAGCAATATCCCCGAAATGGTTTCCTCTGAGGGCATCATCGCTGAATCGAGCGCGCCTTACGCCAGGACCGCGAAAGAGTTAAAAGACGGCGAAGTTTATTATTCAAAAGTGATTGCCACGGCGCACAATGAAATCGGCCTGCTGCGGGCTGAGCGAGGAGATTTCAAGACTGCTACAGAGCAATTCGCGCTGGCGGCGAAACGGGATTCGCAACTCGAAGGCCTCAATTTCAACTGGGGCTTGGCTGCCTTCAAGGCCGAGCTGCATAAAGAAGCAATCGACCCACTTGAAAGAGAGTTGCTTGCCCATCCCGCAAATGTTCAGGCTAAGCAGTTGTTGGGATTGAGCTATTTCATGTTGGAGAACTACGCTAAGACTTCTGAACTGCTCTCGGACGTGATAGTCGCCAGGCCCTTTAATGTTGGAGTCTACTACACGTTGGCACTCTCTCTGATTAAGGAGGGCAAGCATGATAAAGCCGACGTGGTGATCCGGCAGATGGTCGTCCTCGGTGGTAATACTCCACAACTTCATATTTTGCTGGGCCAGGCTTATGACGAACAGGGTGAGACCGCGAAAGCTCTGGAAGAATTGCAGTCAGCATTGTCACTCGATAGCAAAACTCCTATGGTCCATTACTATTCGGGCCTGATTTATGTAAAGGGCGGAAAATTCGACGAGGCGGTGAAGGAATTTGAAAATGAATTGGCCTTGAATCCTGGCGACGTGCAGGCCAAATATCACCTGGGTTTCGTCCTGCTCGCACAGCAAAAGACAGTTGCCGGTATCAAGTTGATGCGTGAAGTTATTCAGCTCAAGCCTGACTTTGCAGACGCATATTACGAACTGGGCAAAGCGCTGGTGCAGCAGGGTGAAGTTAGAGATGGGGTCGGTAGTCTGGAGATGGCGGCGAAGCTGGCGCCGGACAAATCATATGTTCATTACCAACTAGGCAGAGCGTATCTTGCGGCCGGACGAAAAGCGGAGGGTGAGAATCATTTGGAAATCTCACGCCAACTCAAAGAGAAAGAGCGCCGACAAACAAAACCATGATCTCTCAGAGAGGTTGCTAACCTTTGTCTTCAAGAATCGCTCCGGCCCTCATCACACCGTTTGTAATACTTCTCTTGTCAGCACCCGCATGGACGATCAATGGTCAGGGAATTGACGTGCGCTTTACGGATATCACAGAGAAGGCAGGCATCAAGTTCACGCACGTCTCCTCTCCAGAGAAAAAGTACATCGTAGAGTCAATGAGTGGCGGCGTGGCGCTCTTTGATTACGACAACGATGGCTACCTGGATCTCTACCTTGTTAACTCGCTGACAGTGGATATGGTGAAATCGAAGCAGAAGACCCGGAGCCTTCTCTATCACAACAACGGCGACGGAACTTTTACCGACGTAACGGACAAGGCCGGGATCGGTGACATCGGATGGGGCATGGGAGTAGCGATTGGGGATTACAATAATGATGGTTGGGACGATGTTTACGTGACCTGCCTGGGGCCCAATCATCTGCTGAGAAACAACGGCAACGGCACGTTCGCCGACGTTACTCAAAAGGCGGGTGTCGGCGATCCGCGTTGGTCAACCGGCGCCGCTTTCGTCGATTATGATAACGATGGCAAACTGGATCTCTTCGTGTCCAACTATGTAGATTTCGATGTGAATAATCTGCCGGAGTTCGGCAAAGGCCGCACCTGCCAATTCAAAGGAATACCGGTGCAGTGCGGTCCGAGAGGACTGAAGGGCGCGGGCGATAGTCTCTATCACAACAACGGCGATGGTACGTTCACTGACGTATCAAAAAAGGCTGGCGTCTCTGACACGGACGGCTACTATGGGCTGGGCGTGATTGCCAGTGATTTTGACGAGGATGGTTTGGTGGACGTCTTTGTCGCGAATGACTCGACGCCGAACTTTCTCTATCACAACAACGGGGACGGCACCTTCAAAGATATTGGATTCCCCTCAGGTACGGCGCTCAACGAAAACGGAAGTGAGCAGGGCAGCATGGGCGTGACGCTGGGCGACTACAACCATGACGGCAGACTCGACTTATTCATTACGAACTTCGACGATGACTACAACACTCTATACCGAAACGACGGCAAGGGTTCTTTTACGGATGTTTCCTACGCGGCTAAAGTGGCGGCTGTAAGTCTGCCTTACGTTGGCTGGGGCACCTGGTTTTTTGATTATGACAACGACGGCTGGGTGGACCTGCTGGTTGTCAACGGTCACGTTTACCCGCAACTGCCCACCTACCGGCAACGTAATTTTGTGCATCACAACAACCGTGACGGCACATTTACCGAAGTGGGAGAACAACTCGGCGCACCGTTCGCTGAGAAGCGCACGGGCCGAGGAGCCGCCTTTGGCGACATCGATAACGACGGCGACGTTGACGTGGTGATTAGTAATCTGGACGGCCCGCCGCAGGTGCTGCGAAATGATGGCGGGAATGCAGGCAATTCTATCTCGATCAAGACGATCGGGGTGAAGAGCAATCGCGACGGTATCGGCGCGCGAGTCAAGATCGTTTCTGGTGATCTAATCCAGATCGCCGAAGTTTACAGTGGCGGGAGCTATCTTTCGCAGAACGATCTGCGTCTGCATTTCGGACTTGAGAAAAGGACGAAGGTAAATCTAATCGAGGTGCACTGGCCCAGCGGCACTGTCGACAAAATCGCTGATGCCGGAGTGAACAAAATCATTACCATCAAAGAGGGCCAGGGCATCGTTGAGCAGAAGGACTTCAAGAACGGAGCACAACCGTTACCGAATCGGGAGCGGTAGAATCTTGGTTTTTAACCGCAAAGGACGGGGAGGATTTCGCAGAGGTGTCGGAAGCCCGACCTTCAGGGAGGGCATCTTACGCCGCAGGCCCTCCCTGACGGTCGGGCTTCTGACACTATTCCTAGCCGCATCGTTTGTTCCCGCTCAGACAAATAATATCCAAGCGCGTCTGGAGAACGTGGCCACGCTAATTCGCGACAATCGAATTGTAGCGGCGGAGCAGCAGCTTAACAGCATTTTGAAAATGGCGCCGAACGACGCAGCGGCCCTCAATCTGCTGGGCACCGTTCGCGCTCAACAGGGAAGGCTCAACGAAGCGGAAACCCTTTTGACCCGGGCCGCAAAAATTGATCCGGCGTTTGTGGCCGTCCACATGAACCTCGCCTTTCTTTACCTGCTCAAGAACGCTCCTGAGAAGACAATTTCGGAATTGAGAGCAGTCTTAAATCTCGATCCGAACAATATTGAAGCCAATTACAAACTTGCGCGCCTGCTGCTTTCCCGGGGACAGATAGATGACTCGATCGGCGTCATTGAAAAAGTAAAGTTGTCGATGCCGGACTCCGTGGTTTTTCTAACTCTGCTTGGCGATGCATATCTTGGAAAAGGCAATGCCGGCAAGGCTGAAGAGAACTACCGGCTGGCGCTTGCGGCGCATAAGGACAATCCGGACGCCATGATAGGACTGGCAAAAGTCTCGCAGAACAGAGGGGATACCAAAACGGCACTTGCATATCTTTTGCAGGCGAGGGAAGTGGCCGGTAATGCTCCCGAGGTCCTTTACAGGATTGGCGTCACTGCGTTGAGTCTCGGATTCTTTGATGAGGCCCATTCCGCGTTAGAGCAAGCCGTCAAACTGAAGCCCGGCGAGCCCGCTTACCTGATCGCCCTTGGCGCGACCTGGCTAAAAAAGCCCGATCTGTTTGCGGCCGAGCAGGTTTTTCGAAGGGCTCTCGAACTTCAGCCGGAAAACCCTCAGGCGCAGATGTATCTTGGTTATGTCTTATACAAACAAAAAAAGTTCAGTGAAGCTAAAGGGTGTCTTGAAAAAACCATCAAGGCCAATGCCAGGGCGCCCGAGCCCTTCTACTACTTGGGACTGATCCTCCAGGAAGAGAACGAGGATGAGCGGGCCGTGGCGCTGTTAGAAAAAGCGATTCAGGTGTCGCCCTCTTTTGCGCACGCGCACGTCGCTCTCGGCGCAAGTTATCTAAAGCTGAAAGACTATCCGCGTGCGCAAAAGGAACTCGAGCTGGGAGCAAACCTGAATCCTGATGATTCAAAGGCGCACTATCAGTTGGCTGTTTTGTACGCTCGCCTCAAAGATCCGAAACGGGCGCAGGCAGAAATGCAAATCGTGGAAAAGCTGAAAGCGGTGGAGCAGTCACAAAAAAAGGAAGGCGACACTCTTGTGATTTCGCCGGCAATACCGAATCAACTGTAACTGTTTTTCCCCTCTCTTTGGGAGGGGTTAGGGGAGGGTGCGAAGCATGAGGCGGACAGACCCTCTCCCCAACCCTCTCCCAGAGGGAGAGGGAGTTAGAGCAGCAAGCGACAAGCGGAAAACTTTATCGGCCCACGTTATTTGTATTTCGTTGCGAGAATGCGTACCTACAATTACCGTCATTTCAAGCTAGCACTGGCACTCTCGTTGCTGGTTCTGAATTTGTGTCCGATCACTTCCGCACAGTCGCCGAAACCGAACGTCACCTTCGAAGAAGTACCGGCAAAAAAAACCGGCATCACCTGGGTGCATAACAATGCTCATTCGGCCGATCGCTATTTGCCCGAGACGGTAGGAGCCGGTTGTGCTTTCTTCGACTACGACAACGACGGCTGGATGGATATCTACCTGGTCAATAGTGGGCCGTCAGATTTCTACACTCCCGGCGCTCCGCTAAAGAATGCGCTATACCATAATAACCACGACGGCACGTTCACCGACGTGACCAACAAAGCCGGAGTGGCCGGTGGCACCTTCGGCATGGGCGTGGCGGCTGGTGACTACGATGGCGATGGCTGGGTCGATCTCTATGTCACGAGTTATGGCCGCAATACGCTTTATCGCAACAATGGCAATGGCACGTTCACTGACGTGACCGAGAAAGCCGGCGTCGCGGCGCCAGGCTGGTCCACTTGCGCCGTCTGGTTTGATTATGACAACGACGGCAGGCTGGACCTGTTCGTCTCCAGTTTTGTTGTCTACGAAAAGTCCCTGAACATTCTCTGTACCGATGAGGGACTCAGCCGCCGCTACTATTGCGTTCCGCGCTTATTCAAGCCGCGGCCCAGCCACCTTTTCCACAACGATGGCAACGGCAAGTTCACCGATGTAAGCAAGGAATCGGGCATTGCTGATTCGCCGGGCAAATCATTCGGCGCGGTTGCCACGGATGTTAACAACGATGGGCTCATCGATCTGTTTGTGGCGAACGACACTATGCCGAACTTTCTATTTATCAATAAGGGTGGTGGAAGATTTGAAGAAGTGGGCCTCGCGGCTGGGGTGGCCTTCAGTGACATGGGCAAACCGCGCTCAGGAATGGGAGTGGACGCGGCGGACTATGATGGCGATGGCTGGCAGGATCTTTTTGTGGCTAATATAGATCGAGAGTTTTTCAGTCTCTATCACAACCAGAAGGATCTGATTTTTACTGACGAGCCCGGAGAGATTGGCACAGCAACGCAGATGTTGAGCGGTTGGGGACTGAGGTTCTTCGATTACGACAACGATGGCGACCCCGATCTGTTTCTGGTAAACGGCCATCCCGATGACTTTATCGAAATGCGCACCACGCGCGTGAAATACAAAGAGCCCTTGTTGATGTTCGAGAATACGGGTCACGCCTTCAAAAATGTGAGCGCGCAATCAGGGGCCGTTTTTAGCCAGGAGTTCTCCGGACGCGGCATGGCCATAGGCGATTTCGATAACGACGGCGATCTCGATGTGCTGATCTCAAACAATGGCGAGGCTCCTCTGCTGCTTCGTAACGAAGGCGGCAACAGAAACAACTGGCTTGGTCTGCAACTGGTCGCTACCAAGAGCAACGCGGCGGCCGTTGGCGCCCTGATCTCCTGGCAGGTTGGAGGCTTGAAACGAAGTCGGCTGAAGACTGCGGGCGGGAGTTATCTTGCTTCCCACGATCCACGCGAGCTGCTTGGCCTGGGCTCTGCCAAGAGAATTGACAGCGTTGAGATTCGCTGGCCCAGCGGTAAAGTGGATAGGCTCACGAACCCGCCAATTAACACTTACTTGAAAGTGATTGAAGGCGAAGGCATTGCCAAGAGCAGTCTGACCACGGCGAAATAACATGGCGCAACGAGTCAAGAAAACCCTACTGCTGATCAGCCTGGTCGTCTTTACCTTCGGTCTTTGGCTATTGCCATCCTCGCGCGGTCAGAACCAGCGTGACCCCTTTTCAAGATGGCGGCCAACTCATGCGCTTAACGGAGTTCGCTATGTGGGAAGCGGCGCCTGTGCGCAGTGTCACGTCCAGCAAACCACAAAGCGTCTGGCAAATTCGATGAGCCGCGCGCTGGCGCCCGTCGACACCTGTGAGATTTTGAAGACCCACCCCCGGCTAAACTTTCGCAACGGTCCTTATAACTACCAGATCGCACGAGAAGGAAACCGCAGCGTCTACACAATAACTAATGGTCTGAACTCGATTTCCGAACCGGTCCTCTACTGTTTCGGCCAGGGCAAGGCCGGCCAGACTTATGTGTTTCAACACAAGGGAGTATTTTACGAAAGCCGGGTCAGCTACTATCAGGAAATCCAGGGTCTCGACTTTACGATCGTTCATCCGCGCTCAGTGCCCGAGTCGCTGGAGGACGGTCTGGGCCGTCCCATGACCATGGAAGCAGCGCAGGGTTGTTTCGCTTGTCACTCAACCGCCGCGGTCAGTGACGCGCAACTACAACTCGACCGTCTGATGCCCGGAATTACCTGTGAAGGCTGTCATGGCCCCGGTGAAAAACATTCTGCGGCCATCAAAGCAGGGAGCAGGAATCTTCAGGTATTTAATCCCGCGAAGTTAGACCCGGACGAGTTGTCTCAGGAATTCTGCGGCGCGTGCCACGTTAGTTTCGAAAAAGCCCTGCTGATGCCTAAGCAGGGCGGAGCAAATAACCTGCGTTATCAACCTTACCGAATTTTTAATAGCCGGGGACACAGTGGCGATGCGCGGATTAGTTGCGTCGCCTGTCACGATCCGCACGACAAGCTGGCAGAGGGCGCAGCTTTCTATGACTCAAAATGTTTGGCTTGTCACCTTGCGACTCGTAGTCAGGCAAAAACTACCGCGCGCTCGGCTCCTGCCTGTCCGGTAAGTAAGCAACAGTGCACCACGTGTCACATGCCGAAGATCGATCTGCCCGGAGCCCACGGCAAGTTCACCGATCACTGGATTCGCATCGTCAAGGCGGGAGAACCAACGCCCAATTGAACTCAATGAGTGTGTTGCGGCTCCGCCGCTCGGATGCACGGCAAGTCTCTGACTTGCCGAAGAAGGCGTTTCACCCTAAGGGTCTCCGACCCGAATGAATTTTGCTTGGGGGGGTCGGAGATCCCAAGATCTGAAACTGGTTGACGGCAAGTCGAAGACTCGCCGCGCATCCGAGCGGCATAGCCACAGGCCATGGTCAATCGTCCTTTGGCGATCAATGCCACTCTTGCTTGTTCATGCTCTCTCAACTAGATCTACGGCTTAGGAGGCGCCGCTGGGCTAGCCATCATCATGACTCGCTTCTTCCATTCCGCCGGCGTGGTCGATCGAAGCTGGGGTAACTCAGCGGCTGCGATCACCAGTTTCCGCACGCTTATGATAACCACGAACTCGAGCGCCGCTTTTGGTTTTGCTGCTTCATCGAGCTTGGCCAATTGGGCGTCCCGCCACTCTGTTGTAGCCGCGTCACCCGCGGATAGATGAGACATGGCTTCCAAACCTGCTTCCGCGATAGCAGCTAAATTACTTCCCAACGGCCTTGCCTCTTTTAGCGCCGGTGATCGATCAATCATCGGTCCAAGCGCGCGACTTGCAGTTTGCCACTCAGCCAATGTGTGTTCGAGGTCCGGCCGATAGAGCGCAAAGCGGGGAGCGTCGGATAAGAAGGCGTCAACGTTCGAGGCGAACTGACGAGCCGTTGCACTATCTGGCCGGGCAGCATCGACCAGACCGGTTAATGGGCTCAGCATCGTTTGCGGTCGGATTCGATAACGGCGGTATTCCTTTACGGGTTCAATTATTGATGCCAGTGTCCGCAGTGGTCCCGTGTTGTCACTCGCCGCCAGGCGGCGGAGCAACATGCCGTAATTCTTTTCGTGAGTAAGTCCCAACTCTTCCAGTTGACGACTGATCACCGATAAGCGCCGGTACATGTCTTCGACGTCGGTCACGTTTCGCGGCGACCAAAGCCGCTCGGCGATTGCGGCGGTGCGCGGCCAGATGCGCGAGTCAATCGTCTCCGGGCTAACCCACTCGCCCCACATGGTCGCTTCGCCGCCGAGAACATGTTTCGCTTCTTCCGCAGTCAAGGTGGTGTTCGCGGGAATTGGATCCGCCAGGTAGTGTTGCGACGCAGGAAAGATCAAATCGATGTAGTACCCCGCCGACAGAATACCGTCGTATCCCTTCTTTGCAGCCTCGGCGAGAGATGCCGGTCCGCGCCAGGAGTGAATCACGGCGTCTTTAGGCAGATCCGGATGCAGTATCTCTTCCCAGCCAATCATTTTCTTGTGGTGCTTCTGTAAGATTTTTAAGACGCGTTGATTAAAGTAAGCCTGCAAGGCGTGATTGTCCTTGATGCCTTTCTCTTTCATGAAGGACTGGATTTGCGGATTGCGGTCCCACTGCTTGCCCTCGTTCTCGTCACCACCAATGTGCATGTAGGCGTCAGGAAAAAGCGCGGCCATCTCTCCCAGAAAAGTATCGAGAAACTTGTAGGTCTGCTCGCGCGTCGGATCGAGCGCCGGCTCAAAGATTCCCGCGCCGCGTTCTATTCTGTAAAGGCCGGAAGCGCTGCCCATTTCCGGATAACCGACCAGCCAACTCGTGCTGTGCCCGGGAATATCAAACTCCGGCATGACTCGAATGCCGCGATCACGAGCATAGGCGATAATCTCGCGCACCTGGTCCTGAGTATAGAAAAGACCGTCGGAGCCGAGGGTGTGGAGTTTCGGAAGTTTCTTACTCTCGACGCGGAAACCCTGGTCCTCCGTCAGGTGCCAGTGAAAGACGTTCAACTTTACTGCCGCCATGGCATCGAGGTTCCGTTTCAGAACTTCGACTGGCTCGTAGTGGCGGCCGACATCGATGAGTAACCCTCGCCAGGGAAAGCGCGGCTGATCTTGAATCTTGATGCCTGGCAGATAATATCCGTCGCGATCGCCCTGAAGCAGTTGCAGGAAAGTCTCCAGGCCGCGTAAAGCGCCCACGACTGTCGGCGCCGACAGCCGGGCCTGCTTGTCGGTGACGTCCAAACTGTAGCTTTCATTTTCATTGAGAGAGGGAACGATGTCGCCTGCTCGTTCGCATTGGATCACAAGTGTGGCAATACTTTCATCGGCGGCGAGGTCACTCGGCAAAGTCAGAACGGTTCGTCCCGCAAGGCGAGTCAGCATGCGGGCGATGCCGGCGCGCAACCGATCGTCCATGTAGTTCTTAATCGCCACCTTGAAATTGCCGGTGATCGACAGGCGCCCTGCTTGAAGCTGCATCAACGCGGGCACAGGCATCAGATTCAGTTGTCCCAATGCGATCGTTTCGGGTGCCGTGACCTGTGCTCTTAATGGCAAGGCCAGGCTCAAAGCATAGGTTGCGATCAGCAACAGCTTTGTGTATTTGACGGTTTTCATCAGTGGCAAATTTTCACCTCGTTCCGGCCGTTTAAGGTCGTTTCGGCGATTCTGAATTTCGGTTTTCTTTCGGAGTTCCTGACACGGAGCGCGGACATCCTGTCCGCCTGAGCGCGCAAGCGCGAACAAACCTCGCCGTGGCGCATCGTGGGTGACGAGCGTGCCGCGCACGCTGGCGGACAGGGATGTCCGCGGTCCATTTTCAGTATCGACATGACGCTCCTATGGAGCTGAAGAACGAACTCAACCGACATGTGGTAGCAGTAATCGAGCGGTGTTCCCTGGTTGACAGTTCATCTTACGCGTCACGGCCCTTAGAGAGCCTAAGCAGGCGCCAAGCCCAAAAACATAAACCTCCCGCCCCAACGGTGATGAGAACATAGAAAGGATCCTTGGCGAGGTGCGTCCCTTCCACGATAATCCGCAAGAGATGCGCCAGGGTGAGCAGCGCAAAGACCGCGCCGGTAGTCATGACATATGCCTTCAATAGGAATCACCTCCCAGTCAAACAGCTCCCTCAATGACCCACTAACATCGTTTCTGACTGATACTACTAGATGCGAAATCGTGACATAATCGCAGCGCATTTATTTCTCGCATTGTAGCTGATTCATGGTGGATATTGGCGATCGAAATGGCTAATAAAAGGATCCCTCAAGTGAATAAGAGGAACCTCCGGGATTGGCGTTCCCAGAGAAAGCCATTTACAGCAAGGACGAGGATGGGCGCGTTGTCAATCCTTCTGTTTACAACTGTGGCCGCCTCGCTTCTAACCGTGTGCCCGATGGCATACGCCGGTAATCCGTCAGTGTGGAGTCTGGTGTGGAGCGACGAGTTCGACGGCCCCAACGGGTCTCCGGTTGACTCGAGCAAGTGGGGGTTTAATATTGGCGGCGGCGGTTGGGGTAACAATGAACTCGAAACCTATACCAGTCGCACTGCAAACGCGTACCGCGACGGTGGCCAGCTGGTAATCAAAGCGCTCAAGGAAACCTTTACCGGGCCTGATAACATAACTCGCAACTACACTTCGGCAAGACTGCTCACCCAGAATAAGTTCAGCCAGGCCTACGGACGGTTTGAGGCGCGCATTAAGATTCCCTACGGCCAGGGTATCTGGCCGGCGTTTTGGATGCTAGGTGACAACATCGATAGTGCCCAATGGCCGAACTGCGGCGAGATCGACGTCATGGAGAATATCGGTAAGGAACCGTCGATCGTTCACGGCACTCTTCATGGACCAGGCTACTCGGGTGGTAGCGGCGTCAGTGCGGCCTACACCTTGCCTGGTGGCCAGAAATTCTCTGACGACTTCCACACGTTTGCCGTCGAGTGGGAGCCGAACATCATGCGGTTTTACGTCGATGGGCTCCTGTACAAGACGCGCACACCTGCAGACCTGCCCACCGGCACATCATGGGTCTTTGATCATCCCTTCTTTATTATTCTAAATGTGGCGGTCGGCGGTGGCTGGCCCGGGAATCCCGATGCGTCCACAGTCTTCCCGCAGCAGATGCTGGTCGATTATGTTCGCGTCTATCAGCGCTCTACGGCGTCAAACGTGCCGGTGCTCTTTACTGACGAAGGCACTAACCGGGCACTGGCCCTCGACTCGGTGACGTTCAGGCGCGATCCCTTCTCAGTCAGGAATTCTGACAACTTCAGTGCCGATCATAGGACCCGGCTGATGCTCCTGTCCGCCAATCTGGATTTGCAGCCGGGATATGGCCCATCGATCGTGGCGGCCCAGGCCGATGATGGGAAAGGTCACACATACCCGTTGGCAGTGGAATGGGTGGGCAGGCTGCCGAGCTTTGATTGGATCACCGTGGTGATTGCCAAATTGCCGGATGAATTGTCAGGCGCAGATCAGGCGCTTATCAGTGTGACCGCTCACAATCAATCCAGTAACCAGGTTTCAGTTTCCATTTCACCTTGAAGTGAGCTGTCCATCTGATTTTCGAAACGGAGGGAGTCTTTCATGAATTACCAGTGTGTTAAAGTCAAAAAGCTCGCAGGCTTTCTGGTGGTCGGAATCTTTTCGCTCGGCCTGGCCAACTCGACCCGGGCCCAGGGCAAGCCTGCCGGGGCCGGGCCACCGCCAAACAATAATCCGAATATCAGCGATCGGGTGCGCCAGATCGACGAAGGCAAACTGCGCGGCGCAGAAGCGAATGCGGGGGTCGAGGAGGAGAATCAAAAGCGCGTGCAGGCTGCGATCGTAAACATGAAAGACGATTACAAGCGCATTCAGATACTGCGCAACGACATCGCGCGAAATCTCGTCGCGCGCAAACCACTTGAATACAAATTGGTGGCCGACCAGACCGCTGAGATTAATAAGCGCGCCAGCCGTCTAAATGTTTACATGCTCGCCCGGGTCCCGGATGAAGAGAAGGCCGACAGCTCGGTTGAGCTGAAGAGCGAAGAGATGGTGGGTGCCCTGGTAAAGTTGTGCAAGCTAATTGATAGTTTCACTGAGAATCCCGTGCTGAAGAATGCGGGGACTGTCGACTCGAAAGGGGCGGCTAAGGCTAAGGATGACAAGGCCAACGCCGATCGCGACCTGCTGGCGATTATCAAGCTTAGCGGCAGCATTCGGAAGAAGTCGGAGAGCCTAACACCGTCACAGTAACCGAGCGCGGACATCCTGTCCGCCTGAGCGCGTAAGCGCGAACAAAACTATCAATGACCTCTGGGGAAGGATGAGCGTGCAGCGCACGCTGGCGGACAGGATGTCCGCGCTCCGTTGATTACGGTGGTACGATTACGAACGATGCTTCCTGTTTCAGCACCTTCTGTTGAACGATATCCCGACTTTCAATTAGGGCTGAGTACTTACCCGGCGCCAGACCCGCAAGCTTAACGTATTTGGCAAACGTCAGATGAAGCACGGGTTCGGTTGCGGGTTCCGTCAGTTGGTAGTCGAGAGGCCTGGTTGCCGGCTTGCCGTCCTTCATCAGGATGACTGTGACTCTCACTAATGGTTTTCCCGTTTCGTGCGCCAGCGCTGCATTATAGAGTTTGAAGAAAATGATCAGGTTATCGGTTGAGTGAAATTCGCGACTTGGCAAAGGGCGAATCCGTACGTTGCCTTCGCTGAACACGTCGCCGTTAGCCGCCGTTTGCGTTTGCGGCTCAGCGTGCCGGCTCAACACTGCTTCCGTGGCCCGGAAGTCCGAATCGTCCAGGGGCAAGACAAGTTTCTCTCGTTTGGCGGCCACCTTTCCTGATAGCCGATCTCGAACAATCAGATCAACCACGTAGTTACCGGCGTACAACTGAAGGTCCTGTCGATAAAAGATCTTGTCATTCAAAATTGATTCATACTGGAGAGTCGTCAGGTTGACGTCAAAGTTTCCACCCAGGCGGGAAAGGATCTTGTCTTCACCTTCAACCCGGACCACGCCGAGAACTTCCAATTGCAGATGCTGCTTATCGCCCTTGCGATCGAACTGGACCGCGGTGGGAGATATCTCGAACGAGAGGGGCGCAGTGTAGAAGCCTTCGCGAGATCTGAACGAGTTCAACTGCAATGCCAACGGCAAGGTCGGATGGGCTTCCATGGTGGCAAAGTTCGCCAGGAGTTTCCGGTCGTCAGGCGAAAAGGGAATAACCTGAGTCGGTGGAATCGCGTAATAGCCGGCACGAGCTAACACGTTTGTATCAGGCCGGTGAACCTCGATCTTTACTTTGCGAAAGCTGCCGTCAAAGTTCGAGTTCGTGCTGCGGTATGCCAGCGTGTAGCGCGAACGGATTTCCGTATCTATTCGCTCCAGGCCGCCGGCGATGTCGTTGGTATTCTTTATGAAGTGACCGCCCGTGTCTTCTGATATTCGATACAGCAGGTCCTGTTGGCGATTCAGACCTTCCTGTCGCGTGATATCAAAGACGCTTTCACCGGCCCCGGACCGGCGCCGCTGTTCCATCTCAAGCCCGCCCGAGATTCCTCCCAGCGGAGAACCAGAAACGAGCGCCCCGGACGTGGGCGCGCCGCCGGTCAGACCTCCCGAATCGATGATGTAGATGGTCACATTCGCGCGATTGGCGATATCGATCGTGCTTTGTACCTGCCAATCGAGTGTTTCCGGTGCGACAAATCCCTGCGAGAACATTACCAGGGTCTTCTTCCCGGGAATCGCGCGCAGGCCTTCCGAAATCGCAGCGAGCGCCGCGAGGACTGGTCGCGTCTGTTGCGCGCCCAGCGTCGAGCGCAAAGCAATATATTGCTCCAGCACATGCCGCGCAATCAGGGCCTGGGCCGCGGCTGATCCATTAAACCCCTGACCGGGCGCCGGACCTCCCTCAAGCTCAGGGCCGGCCGCTACCTGCGCCCGCATTGCGGATATGTCCTCGGAGAGTCCGCGGGCCTCAGAAGTCTTTGAAGCAGTTGAGCTGTAGTATGCCTTCTCAACTGCCGCGATCAGTTTTGCTTTGTCCTGGGTGAACGGCTGCAATAATTGCAATCCAGCGGAAATCGAAAACAGGGCGACCGAGTCACTATCAGATATACGCTCGCGAATGTACTTCATCATGCCGTCGCGCACATGTTTTAAGTTTGCTGCTTCGGTACTTTGACCGTCCAGTACCAATGCAATTATGTTTCGCGGAAAGCCGTTTGGGGTGCGTGGTTTGGGTTCAGTTGAACCGGTCGCGCTAATCGGCTGAGCAGCTTCATTGCCGTTGGTGAGGGTCGAGTCGAAGAATTCAATCTTCTGCGGTACACCGTTTTCAAAAACCGTAAAGTCTTCCGGTTTGAGGTCGCTGATGGCCTTGCCCTTCTTGTCTTTGACGATCACGTCAAGATTTACGAGGTTTGAAGTGACTTTAATCACGTCGTCGTCAGCGCTTTTGGTTTGGTTCTTGTCTTGTGATTGAACCGAGATGGTGGCGAGAAACACGGCAGACGTTACGAGCAGCCTGAGACACGCGGTCACCCAGCGCTGCTTCAGAAAATGTTTTTTGTGATTCATCTTTTTTGGAGTGCGGCGACTTATCGCCGCTTTCGGTTAGCCTGCTAAATCCAAGGCATTAGCGATCTCCTGGTGCGCCTATGGGAAAGAGGCGACAAGTCGCCGCACTCCAAATTTCGCGCCGCCACTCAAGGAGTCTTTCAGCGACTTGTTTTGGAGATCCCATGCTCACTTCAATACGAACCTATCCTTCAGTCCGGCAATGATCACCTCGAACTCGCCAGGCTCGACCACGGGTTTATTGTTGGCGTCAATGAACGAAAGATCATCAGGCCTTAGTTTGAAGGTCAAAGTCCGACTTTGTCCCGGCTCCAGATAGATCTTAGCAAAACGCTTCAGCCTCTTTCCGGCGGGCGATAGAGAGGCTACAAGATCACTGACATAGAGTTGGACGACTTCCTTGCCGGCGCGCCGGCCAGTGTTGGTTACTGTGACGTTGACTGAAAGTTGGTCATCCTTCCCAATTGTGTTCCGATTCAGGCGCAGATCTTTATAAGCGAACGTCGTGTAGCTGAGGCCGTCGCCGAATTCAAACTGCGGTCTGATGCCGGCGTTGTCAAAAGATTCCGTTTCGAATGCCTTATGATCGTAAGTCATCAAGCCATTCGGAAAGCGCGGGTAGGTGAACGGCAGTTTGCCGCACGGGTTAAAGTCGCCAAACAGAACGTCGGCCACTGCCTGCCCACCTTCGTTGCCGGGGTTGTAGGCCATAAACACGGCGCTCGCATTGTCGGCGATGCGGTTGATAACTCGCGGCCGGCCTTCGACC
>Ga0193732_1000056_pt1 | contig 24610 bp, 18 predicted proteins | sample U1s1metaG_FD_145077 | JGI IMG/M metagenome (GOLD analysis project Ga0193732, IMG submission 145077) | Soil microbial communities from a riparian zone of the East river system, Colorado, United States - U1s1 | ecosystem: Environmental > Terrestrial > Soil > Riparian zone | place: USA: East River...
CGTACTGCGCCCCGGGGACCACACCCTGCAGTTCCCGGCCCTGCAGGTTGAAGAACACACGAGCGGAATAGCCGCTTTCGCTCCACACCTTGGTTTTGCTCCAGTTTACGTTCAGTTTTTCAAATGCTGTCAAGCTGTTCGGATATTCGTTCAGCACCAGAAGACCTTCGCGAATCAGCCATTCATTGATGGCAAACCCTCCATCCAGCCGTTGCGCGCCATGGTCGGAAACGACTAGCACCAGAGTGTCGTTGTCCAAGAGTTCGAGAACGCTGCCAATCTGCTCGTCGAGCCAGCGGTAGTATTCCGGAATCGCATCCCGATAAGGATTGCCGGCCTCAAACTCGACGTGCTTCGGATCAAAATAGTTCCAGAAGCCGTGGTGCATGCGGTCAAGCCCCATATCTACGAAATGAAAGTAGTCCCACTCCTGCTGGCCGAGGAGCCAGCGCACAACCTGCCACTGCTTGCGGCTCATGTTGAAGATTTCTTCCTTGAGCCGCTCTTTCTTATCCGTGCGGAAGTGCTTTACGTCCACGGGATATTCGCCGACCAATTCCGTAATTCTGGCTTTGAGTGCAGGGGGATAGGTAAAGTCGCTCTTGACCGGATCCGGCGTAAGAAGGCAGCCAATGCTGATGCCATTCACTCGCCGCGGAGGATAATTCGGCGGGACGCCGACGATGATTGCCTTCTTCCCTGCCCCAGCCAAATGGTCCCAGATCGCCAGTGCCTTGATGGCATCCGAGGTCACAAACTCCAGCTTGTCGTAGGAATGGTCAGAACGGTTGCGGAACCCGTAGACGCCGAGCGAACCTGGATCCTGGCTAGTGCTCATGCACATCCAGGCCGGAACCGTGCTCGACGGAATCACGCTCTCCAGCCGGCCGTACACACCCAAATCCATCAGGCGGCGCAGGTTCACCAGCCGTTCGTCGCCGAAGATTACTTCCGGCGCGGCGCAATCCAGTCCGAGCACGCAGATTTTCATTTCGTCAGAGTGGTTTTCAGAGTAACGACGCACCTTCCATGGATTCCGGCACGGCAACGCCGAGGTAGTGCAAGATGGTCGGCGCCAGGTCGATAATTCGCGCCTGATCCTGCCTCTGATGGGGCTGCGGCGCGCGATTCATGAACAGAATGCCTGGGACCGATTCCGGGTCCACGATGTGGTCTCCACTCCATCGGCGCATGTTGTCTTCGAGCATGCAGTGCGAAAAGCCGCCCACCGCAGACTGCCAGGAAACGCGAAATCCACGATGAAAATTAACCAGCAGATCGGGCGAATTCGCCACAAACGCACCCGAGTATAACTCTTCCCGCCGCGACACGCTGCGGATCACAGGCCGCTGCGTCTGGAGGTCGGGAAAGTCAGCCAGGCCAGTCTGGATTGCACGACGCACCCGGTCGGCTTCCGTTCCCTCCTCCAGAATGCCGCCACTCTCCCGGCGTTCGAAGTTCAGGTAAATGCCTCCCAAGCCCACCGCATAGGCATAGGTTTTCGACCAATCCACCCCGGCAAACCCCTCTCCCGGGTTGACGCCGGGCTTGCAGCCGTCTTTGAGCGCAAGCAATTGGTTTTTCCACAACCAGGTATTGGTATCGAAGGCGCGGCGAAAAGTTCCGAAGCCGTGATCGGACAGCACGATCAACAGTGTCGTCTCGTCAACTTTTTCGAGCACAGGGCTGAGCAGCGCATCACAGCGGCGATAGTGTTCTTCGATCCGGGTGGCCAGCTCGGGAGAAAGATCCGGCTCGAAACCGGGATGTTGACGGTCGCGGAACCGCCACAGCATGTGCTGCACCCGATCGGGCGTATCGAACAGCATAAAAAACAGGCCTTCGCTGAAACGGTCAAGTTCAAACCGCATCGTGCGCTCACGCTCACCCAGCACCAGATCGCAATGCTGAAGATAAGCAGATTCGTCCAGCCGTCCGTTGTTCAACCCGTTGTGATCTTCCGCCATGCCGAGGGTGGAAAACGGACCGATCTTGTCCGACAACTCTTTTGCATAATCCGGGGGCGCGGAAACGGGAAACATGGGCGCCGCCGGATCGAAGTTCACCGCAGACACGTAGAATTCCAGATGCGGCTCAATCTGGCGCACATAGAACCGTGCGATTCCAGTTATCGATTGCAGCAGGGAGAACTTGAACTTGAACCGTACCCATTCGCTCCAGCCTTTTTCCGGAACTTCGATCCTCGAAGGCGAGCCCCCGGTGTGAATCACCAGTTTGCCTGCCGCTTGGTCCACCTGCACGCGCACCTCGCAAAACGTGTCCACCGCCGGCGACGTCTTCGGGTTACGAGGGCCGACGACACGGGTAGTCAGTTCTGACCCGGTTCCCGAATCAAGAAAGACCAGCTGCTCGCCGTCCTCAGCCGCCACCGTCCGGTCCTGGGTGTAGAACGTGCCCTTGCTCTGGCTGCCGCGCAGGTCGGGAACGCCCACCCCGGCCAGCATTCTCCCCAGCAGTTCCTCAGGAGGAAAGGTACAGGGACAGCGCAAAATCGTGCTGGGAATGCCTGCCTTCGACAGCGGCTGCCACAGCGGCACGCCCTGTCGCCGGTTTATCACGCGGGCTTGCGCCAGCAGGCTCTTCGGCCGCTCAAACCGGGTCAAGGCCACATCGGGCAGGTAGGTCACAGGATCGCGGCTGATGAAGTCAAAAATTCCGTGGCCCCCGGGATTGGTTCCCGTCACAAATGACGACCAAGCAACCGGAGTTTGGGCTGGATAGGTCGTTTTCAGGCGAGTATAGCTGCCGCTCCCTCGAATTTTTGCGAGATGGGGGAGTTCTCCGCGTCCGAGCATCGCTTCTACAATGCTGGGCTCGAGCCCGTCCAATCCGATGACGATGACTTTTCTGCGCAAGGAGCGGACCCGAGACTACAGATTTTTTTTTGGAGCGTCTTTTGAGGTTTTCGGGGTGGCGGGCGCGTCGGAGCGGCGGAACATTCGTACCATCTTGAAGAAAATTCCCACCACCTTGTTCCAGAAAAGCAGCAAGAGGCCCAGCACGCTGGCCAGCCCGGAGGTCACCGTCATTACCTGGTCGGGGCCACCATAAAGTGCCAGCAGTTCAAATCTCATGGACGCTCCTCTGATTTCCCTAGGTTCGGGCCGTTTTGTTTCAGGCCGAACTCTCATGATTTTAGCACCGTTGACCTCCGAGCCACCGCAAATCAGGCCAGCTGCCTTTGTCAGCCAGGTTCGGGATGGGCTCCAATTTTTACGGCCCCATCCCTTCCGTGTGGCACACTGTGTTCAGGAAGGGGCGCGGAGCGATGCACAGCGGAACCATGACCGTTTGGGAGTTAACCGTCCTGCTGTGGATCGGATCCGCCATCGCCGGTCTCCTTGGTTCGCTTACTGGGCTGGGCGGGGGCGTGGTCCTGGTTCCGCTGCTGACGCTGTTCTTCAACGTAGACATACGCTATGCCATCGGAGCTTCGCTGGTTTCGGTCATTGCCACGTCTTCGGGTGCGGCAGCCGCCTACGTGAAAGAGGGGATCTCCAATATCCGCATCGGAATGTTTCTTGAAATCGCGACCACGTTGGGCGCCCTTCTGGGAGCGTTCCTGGCCGCCAGGATCCCAACTTCCGCCATTGCCATCATCTTCGGCGCAGTCCTGCTGTATTCCGCGTATCTGTCGGCAAGAGTCCGGGTCAAATTGCAAAGCGATGAGATACCCGACCCTCTGGCCACGCGGCTGCGGCTGAACGGCAGCTTCCCCACTCCTGACGGCATTCGACACTATTTCGTTCGCCGCGTGCCCGCCGGATTCAGCCTCATGTTCGGCGCGGGTGCCCTTTCCGGGCTGCTCGGCATCGGTTCGGGAGCGGTGAAAGTGCTGGCCCTGGACCAGGCGATGCGAATTCCCTTCAAAGTTTCGACTACGACCAGCAACTTCATGATTGGAGTGACAGCGGCAGCCAGCGCCGGGGTCTATCTCAGCCGGGGTTACATCGATCCCGGACTTTCCATGCCAGTAATGTTAGGAGTTGTGGCCGGATCGCTCGCAGGCACACGCATTCTGGTGCAAGCCGAGACCAAGCGGCTACGGCTGGTTTTCAGCATTGTCATACTGTTGCTGGGAGCACAGATGATCTACAACGGCGCGGCTGGGAAAATATGAAAATGCCTGACCTGCCAGTCTGGACTGACCGCCAGGTCGAGGATCTTGTCGGAAACCTGCTGCGCGCGGGTGTGTCTCTCGCCACCGTAATCGTGTTCTGCGGGGCGGTGGTTTACCTCGCCAGGCACGGCGGAGAGCCTGCCGACTATCGCGTATTCCACGGAGAGCCGAATCCGCTTCGCACCATCCCCGGCGTCTTGCGGGAAGCGTTGGCGTTGCAAGGGCGGGGCATCATCCAGCTTGGGCTGCTCTGGCTGATCGCGACTCCGGTGGCCCGAGTGGTGCTATCCATCGTGGGGTTTGCGGCCGAGCGTGACCGGATGTATGTGGGCTTTGCCAGCATCGTGCTGGTGATTTTGCTCTATAGCCTTTTCGGATCGACTTAGCTGCCGGCGGAACTAGGGCAACTCAGAACGAAAGAAGTGGCGCCGCTCAAAAAGGCTCATCGGCAGCTCGAAGACCTTGGTCTCGCCGACGGCGAACGAAAATTGCTTGCCGCATTCTGGCGCAGGACAGGTAGTACTGATCTTGTCCTTGTTTATTTCCCGGCTTACTTCGCGTTCGACTACGACCCAGGTTCCACACTTGGGACAAGTTACGCACGAGCTCACGATGTGATCAGGCATGCCACTTCAGTGTAAATGATTCCGCAACCAGGAAAGCCCCGATGAGCCATTCAGCCGGCTGGCCGCTTTGCCGACTGCAGTTCCCATAAAATCTGGCGCAGAATGCCGAGCCAGGCCTCAGCATCCCGGGCCGACAGCCGGAGGCGGCGGACCATGCGGCGTACCCTTTCCTCGGTGGCGGGAGCCCGGTCGGGGCTCATATAAGTGCTGGCACCCAGCACCCGCAACAGCGTCGCAGTAATGAGTTCCACCTCGCCTGAGGTTGCCAGCGCCTGTTTCTCGGCTGTGCCGGCCGCTCTGGCATTGCGAACCAATTCGTAGAGGCACACGGCCACCGCCTGCCCCAGGTTCATCGAGATGTGCTGATCGCTGGTGGGAATGCGAAGCAGCCAGTGGCAATGGCTCAGGTCCAGATTGGAGAGACCGAATCTCTCCGAGCCGAACAACAGCGCAACCCCGCCCGGACCCGAGTGCCGACGGATGAGCCGAGCGGCCAGTTCGAGGCGTCGGATCGGGTGCTGCAAATCGCGGTGGCGCACCGCCGTCGTGCCTACCACCAGCGTGCAGTCCGCCACGGCTTCCCCCACGTCCTTGTACTCTTGCGCGCCGGCAAGCACTCCTGCTGCGGCGCCAACCGCAGAACGAGCTTCACGAAATGCCCGCTCATAGGGGTTCACCACACGCAGGCGGGAAAAGCCGAAGTTGCTCATGGCTCGAGCCGCTGCGCCAATATTGAGAGGGTTGCGCGCGGACACCAGCACCACGCGCAGGCGGTCGGATTCAAAGGAAACTGGCAAGAAGGTTTATTTTAGAACAACCTGGAGAAGGGCGGCCGCCGGGCGGCTGGCCAGCGATTCAGTTGGCTGCTGCTGGGGAACCTTTGTGGACCGACTCGGCTATGCGAATCAAAGCCGGGAGCACCTCGCCCAGGCCCTTCTTTTGAGGATCGCCGAAAGCGAAATAAAGCTGGCTGTACAGAGGGTAGATCTCTTCGTAGACACCCTGCTCGAACTTGTCCGGCTGGTAAATGCGGTGGGCCGGGCAAATCCTCTCCTGCGCCTCCTCGATGGTCTGGAAGGTTCCCGCCGCAAGAAATGCAAAAATTGCTGAACCCAGGCTGGTGACACTTTTGCTCGGAACCAGCACCGGCCGTCCCAGCACATTCGCGTAGACGCGGTTCAGAACATCATTCTTCTGCGGAATTCCGCCCGCATTGATCACCCGCTTGATGTGCACGCCATGCCTTGCCATGCGGTCCAAGATCACCCGAGTGTGGAACGCGGTGCCTTCGATGGCGGCAAACAACTCATCTTGGGCAGTACTCTGCAGATTCCAGCCCAGCGTGATACCGCGCAAGTTCGGATTGACCAGCACGGTTCGGTCGCCATTGTCCCAGGTCATGCGCAGCAACCCGGTTTGTCCCGCGCGATAGGCTTCGAGCCCTTGACTTAAGCTCTTGACATCCGTTCCGGCCCGGGTCGCAATGGCGTTGAAAATGTCTCCCACCGCAGACAGCCCCGCTTCAATTCCGGTTCGGAGCGGGTGCACGCTTCCCTGCACCACACCACACACCCCGGGAACAAGATTCACCGAGGGCGTGATCCCGATGATGCAAGTCGAGGTTCCAACGACGTTCACCATATCGTCGGTGCCGCAACCGGCTCCGATCGCGTCCCAATGAGCGTCAAATGCGCCCACTGGAATCGGAATGCCGGCTTTCAGGCCAAGCTGCTCGGCCCAATACTTTGAAAGTGATCCCGCCATCTGGTCAGAAGCCGCATAGTCGCCATCCAATTTCCCGCGCACGCCCGCCAGAAGTGGATCGACTTTGACCAGAAACTCTTCGGGGGGCAGACCTCCCAAGGCTCGGTTCCAGAGCCATTTGTGGCCCATGGCGCAAACGCTGCGCTTCACTTTTTTGGGATCGGTGATTCCACAGAGCGTCGCCGCCACCATGTCACAGTGCTCAAAGGCGGAGACCAATTCCGAACGCTGGGACGGGTGATGGCGAAGCCAGTGCAGGAGTTTGGAAAATCCCCACTCCGACGAATACACTCCACCACACCAGTTGATCGCTTCCAATCCCTCGCGATGCGCGGCCGCCGTGATCTCCGCGGCCTCGCGCTTGGCGCGGTGATCGCACCACAAGTAGTATTCGCCGAGCGGCTGCAGATCTTTGCCCACGGGAATGACCGAGGAGCCCGTGGTATCAAGAGCAATCGCCCGCACCTGATCGCCCGAGATACCGGCTTTCTGCAATGCCTCGCGGGTGGCCGCGGCCAGAGCACGCATGTGGTCTTCGTGCGATTGGGTGGCGTATTCCGGGTCTTCGCGCTTGCGGTGCAGGGGATATTCGGCGACGGCGGAGTCCAGCAGCCCGCGCTCGCTGTCCACGATGGAGACGCGCACGCTCAGGGTTCCAAAATCGACTCCAGCCACGATCGCCATCAGCAAGCCTTGTTATCGTTTGCGTGCCAGTACATATCCCAGTCCAAATACCGGGTGGTGGCTTCGTGGACCGCAGGTGCCACGCTGGACAGGTTGGCGGCGACGTGATGCTCGAAACCGTTTTCGCAGATGTAGTGCAGTAGGGTCTGCATTTCGGGAATTTCGACCACGCCTGCGCCACCAAAGGTATTCAGCGGGTCGTCGGTAAACTTTCCTTCGCCCACGTAACCGCGCATCTTGCCCACCGTGTCGTCGGTGGAGAAGCGGGCAAAGCTCATTTTTTCCGGTTTGATCAACCCCACGCAGGTGCCGAAGGTGTTCTCCTTGCCTACGGTTCCGGCGATGATTTCCTGGAAATCCATTTTCACCGAACGAAAGAAATGCTTGGGCAGGTTGGAGCAATGAAAGCAGACCGCCTTGTTGGGGTCGCTCCCGTAGTTATTATTCCAGTCGAGCAGCGCCGAGGGTGTTTCTGACGCCAAACGCAACGCGTGCATCCCGAGCACGCCGCAAATGTCCACCTCGCAGGCGCTCGAAAGCAAACTATCGCTCATCATGCTCATGACCGTGCAGGGCACAACGCCGAGATTTTCCTCGATCGAAGTCCAGCATTGCACCGCGCTGACGGCCACTTCGGTGGATGCCATCCAATGGTCGACCACGGCGCCGAGCTTGGCCATCTTCATCAAAGCCGCCTCGGGTACGCCACTCGAATCCACATATTTTTTGATTGAGGCCAGCTTAGCCTGGGCGCCATCATCGTTGTCCTTCATCCGCCCGATGCGGCCCAGCACTTCGGAGAGATCGAGAGTCTCGATCGAGATGCCTTGGGCTTCAAGAATCTTCTCGCTGTAGCGGACAGTGTTGAACGCGGTTGGACGCGCGCCAATCGCTCCCACGCGCAGGTTGCGGAAGCCGTTGACAATGCGGCAGACCGCGGCGAACCACTGCAGGTCTTTGGCGAACTCAGGCGAGTCCGGGCTTTCGGTGTGCAGAGTCGTGATCGAGTAGGCAATGCCGTACTGTCTCAAATTGTTACAGGCCGACATCTTGCCGCAGAAGCTGTCCCGGCGGAATGCGATCGTCATCTTTTTGGGATCATCGGGCGTGGCCTGGATCAGCACCGGCACTCCCAGGTCCGCTAGGCGCAAAGTATCGGCAATGGCGCGTTCTTCCCCAAAGTTGGGCAGGGTCACGATGATGCCGTCGATGCGATCGCGATGGCGCTTGAAGAGATCGGCACAACGCCTGGACTCTTCCCGGGTCTCCACCGCACCATACTTGCTCTCCTCGGGGGTGAGCGCCACCACATCCATCCCGGCAGCGGTCAACACACGCAGCATTTCCTCGCGGCCGCTCTTGGCCAGATGATCAGGAAAGAAGCCGCGGTTGCCCACGATCAGGCCCATCGTCATTTTTTTTGTCGACATACTTTTCGCCCTTATCGATTGCGGCTGTCAGGCCTGGCGTCGGGGAGCAAACTTCATGCAATAGACCAACCCCAGCACCAAAAGCACAGCGCCCCACCACACGTTAGCGTGCAAGTTGAATAGCACTACGCCCGGATCAGCGGGAGGATTTACAAGCTGGTAAATTCCTGCAACCAAAATCAAGGCGCCATTGACGGCGAGCGAGATGCCGATGAAGAACCAGATAGAAATCATGCTGCGCACCTCGGTCTACCAGAAAATAATGTTCAGTACGAAGAAAACGACGGTCACCACGCCAGCCCAGAAAAGGGGTTTCTCGTATAGAGGAACGTCCCCCACCGAGGGAATTTCCGTCAAGCCGTATACCAAGCCGGTCAATTCGCTGTCAGCCATGGGTTTCGTCGCCAGGCTCACTACCACGGTCACGACCACACAAACCACAAAAGACCAAAGCGCCTGATACATATCCTGGGCGAGAGCTTTGGCGTGGGGCGAGAGCGCCACGTAACGCAGCGCGCTGGGATCAACCTTGACCCAAGCCCACATACTGACCGAGGAAAGCGTTCCGCACAAAAGTCCCCAAAAGCCGCCAGCGCCCGTCGCCCGTTTCCAGAGCATTCCGAGGACGACAGTGCCAAATAAGGGAGCGATGAAGAAGCTGAACAAGGCCTGCACGTAGTCCATGATGCTGGCGAACTGCATGACCAAGTACGCCGTTCCTACGCTAATCAGCACGCCGATGACCGTGGTCCAACGTCCCATGTTCACATAATGATGGTCGCTGCCCTCGCTATTGATAAGCGGCCGGTAGATGTCGTAGGTCCAGACCGTCGTGAATGCGCTCACATTTCCCGCCATTCCCGACATGAAACCCGCAATCAGCGCCGTAATGCCCAAGCCGAGCAGCCCGGGACCGCAATAGCGGGCAAGCATGAGAGGGAGCACGTCATTGTAGCTGTGGCCCCCGGTTACCGCAGCCACCGATTCCGGAACCAGTTTCACCGGCAGCACGGCCAGGCCCAACAGTCCGGGCAGGATCACGATGATCGGAACCAGCATCTTGAATCCCGCTCCGATAATAGGCGCCATTTCCGCGCTGCGCATGTCTTTTGCAGCCAGGATGCGCTGCACCACCAGGAAGTCGGTGGTCCAGTAGCCCATCGAGATAATTGCCCCCAGTCCGAACACGATGCCGGTCCAATGGATTCCCATGGGGTTGGAGGTGAATGAACCCAAACCAGCCCAAAGATGGACGTACTGTTCCGATGTTCGCTGCGCAATTTGCAGCTTGAGGTTGGTCCACCCCCCGGCTTCGTACAATCCGAGAATCGGAATCAGCAGGGCGCCCGCCCAGATGAGGAAGAACTGCAGTACTTCGTTAAAGATTGCCGAGCGGAGCCCGCCCAGTGTCACATAAATGGCAACCGTCAGGGACGAGACCCAGATGCTGAAATTAATGTCCCATCCCAGCACGATTTGCATGACCTTGGCCATGGCAAACATGTTGACCCCACTCATGAGCACGGTCATGAACCCGAAGGAAACCGCGGACAAGGCGCGGCTGGGTTCGCCAAAACGCAGCTTCAAATATCCCGGAACCGAGTGGGTTTTCGAAATGTAGTAGAACGGCATCATGACCAGGGCCAGGAACAGCATCGCTGGAATGGCGCCGATCCAATACCAATGGGTCGCCAGAATGCCATATTGATAGGCAGAGCCAGCCCAGCCCATCAATTCGAGCGCACCCAGATTGGCCGACAGAAAGCTGAGACCGGCCACCCACGCCGTCATCTCGCGTCCTGCCATAAAGAAATCTTCTCCGGTATTGGCTCGCCCGCGCAGGTAGAATCCGATCGCCAGACCCAGAACAAAATAGAAAGCGATGATCGCCATATCCACGGCGGACAAATGCACAAGCCGCGCTTCCGCAAACGTCGCTATCGCTGGCATCATTTCTTTTCCTTTGCCTGCCCGTAGTACGCTTTCGATCCGTGCTTTCTGAGGTAGTGCTTGTCGTGCAAGCCGCTGCCGACTGGCTCCGCGCCCGGATTGATGGTAATTGTGAAATAAGCCATCCGCGCCACCGCTTCCACAATCGCCGCATTGTGCGCCGCCGCCGCCGGATCCGGACCCCAGGCAAAAGGAGCATGATTGGCCACCAGCACGGCTGGAACCGCAGCATAGTCCATTTTCTCGAAGGCCCGGACAATCGCATGGCCCGTGTTTTTCTCATACTCGGAGGCAATTTCGCTGTCGTTCATGACTCCGGTCACGGGAACCGGACCGTAGAAATAGTCGGCATGGGTGGTGCCAAAGCAAGGAATCGGCTGCCGTGCCTGCGCCCACGATGTCGCATACTCGGAATGGGTATGGGCCACACCGCCAATTCCGGGAAAAGCCTGATAAAGCACAAGATGCGTGGGCAGATCGGAGGAAGGTTTCAAATCGCCCTCGACGATCTTGCCCTGCAGATCGGTGACCACCAAATGCTCCGGTTTCATTTTCTCGTACGGAACGCCGCTGGGCTTGATCACAACCAGTTTCTGCTCGCGGGAAATGCCGCTGGCATTGCCGAAGGTATAAAGCACCAATCCCCTTCGCACTAATTCCAGGTTCGCTTCCAACACCTCTTCCCTTAGCTGCGGCAGAAGCATATCAGGTTGTTCCCGCAAGCCCGGCCCGAGGGCAGTAACAGTAATCGTTTACCAAGGACAAACAAGAAAAGGTAGAGCAGGTCATAGTTTTTGTCAATCAAGGAATTTTTGTCCCCGCTTTATTGCACTCCGTTAACGTCGACGCTCGACAAAGGGCACCCCGTGCTCGTCCTTGGTAATCGTTTACCAAGGACAAACAAGAGAAGGTAGAGCAGGTCATAGTTTTTGTCAATCAAGGAATTTTTGTCCCCGCTTTATTGCACTCCGTTAACGTCGACGCTCGACAAAGGGCACCCCGTGCTCGTCCTTGGTAATCGTTTTCTCAATCTGCTTCCTGGGCTGGCTCCGCGGCTACCTGGTCAACCGCCGGATTAGAGTGACTTCCTGGATGTCGTAAGGACTTCCGTCCCGGCGGAAGATATCATGAAACCAGACCGGGGGCTCGCCGGTATAAGTTTTCTCCCAAGAATCCCAGGGATAGATGGTTTGCGATTTTCCGTTGGCAAAACCCCAGTTGTAGGCCCCGACCCTTTCTTGCTTCAGCAGGGGCAGGATCGCAGCGAATGTGCTTCCCCGCGGCCGGGCCATATATTCCGTACACACAATGGGCCGGCCGAAGCGCCGCAGCGCTGCCACGCTCCGCTTCATCTCATCCGGCGGCTCGTAGCTGTGGTAGGTGATCACGTCGGAGTTTTGCAGTTGCAGGCTGGCCATTTCGCTCAGCTTGTCATCGCTCGACCAATCGCCTTTCCACACGCCGCTGCTCAGAGGCTGCGACGGCATGGCACTGCGCGCCCATTTCCATTCCTCCCTGAGCAATCGCAGCGCCACCTCGGCCTTGTTGGCAAGCTCCTGCGCCTTGTAGGAGCCGTTTTCATTGTCCGGCTCATTCATCAGGTCCCACAGCAGCACTCGCCGGTCATTCCGAAAACGGCCGATCACCCCCACCACATAGGGCTTCAGTTCCCGGTCCCAACGGGTCTCGTCTTTCAGAATCTCCGCCCCGGGAGCCTGTACCCAACCTGAGTTATGAACGTGGGGCTTGGGGTCGCGCTGCTTGCCAAGCTTGGGGTAAGGATCCCAGACCGAGTCCAGCAGAACGAACATGATTCGAATGTGGTGCTTGTCCGCAACTTGAAGAAACTGGTCCATCCTGCGAAGGAACCCGGCGGAGTCCTGTTGCCACAGGAGGTTGTGCAGGAAAACACGCATGGTGTTCATGCCCAGCTCTTGCGCCCAACCCAATTCGCGGTCGATGGTGGGCAGGTCAAAGGTGTCCGCCTGCCACATCTCCAGCTCATTGATGGCGGTGCTCGGAATGAAATTGCTTCCTACCAGCCAGGGCTGATGGGAATACCAGTCGTTGGCCTGCTTCGCCGTCCAGGGGGGCTCCGGGGCGGCAGTCGCGGTCGAACAAACTCCAAGCAGCAAGATCAGGAATACGATGATTTTCTGGCGCATAACGCTGGGTGGGCAATCTCCCAAACTGCACCACAATATCACTTTTTTGCATTCGGCTGCACCACCCGGGACGGGCGGGCCGATCTGCTTCCCGGACGTCAGGATAACGTTTGCCATGCTAAAATCCGGAATTCATTCCGATCGAGTGAAAACAGAACTCTATGGACATCCGGGAGATCGCAAAACGGGCGAGGGTTTCAACCGCCACCGTATCCCGCACCATCAACCAGGTGCCCACCGTCAATGCGCAGCTGGCCAAGCGGGTTTGGAGCGTAATCGAAGAGCTTGGCTACTATCCGAACACGCAAGCGCGGGCGCTGGTTTCCGGGCGTAGCCGCATTTTCGGACTCATCGTCTCCGAAATGACCAACCCATTCTTTCCGGAGATCATGCAAGTCTTTGAAACCATAGCCGTTCAACACCGTTATGAGATCCTCCTGACCTCCACCGGAAATGATCCCAAGCGCATGGAAAGCTCGGTTCGCCGCATGATCGAGCGCCGCGTCGAAGGTGTCGCCATCATGACCTTCGGCATGGAGGAACTGCTGCTAGAGGATTTGAAATTAAGGAAGGTGCCGCTGGTCTTCGTGGATGTCGGGCCGCCACGCCCCCGGGTCAGCAATATTCGGATCGATTATCTCCATGGAATCCGCCAGGCGGTACAGCATCTAGCCGCTCTGCGTCACGAAAAAATCGCATTTATCACGGGGCCCTTGCGCTTGAAATCGGCGGTGGCCCGGCGGCAGGCCTTCCTGCGCTCGATGCAGGAGATCGGCCTCGAATCGGACCCGGCCTTAATCGTCGAAGGCGACCATACCATGGAAGGCGGTATGGCGGCCTTCAGCCGTTTGCTCGCCGGGCCGGTCCGGCCGACCGCGGTTCTTTGTTCGAATGACATGACCGCAATCGGCGTGATGCGGGAGAGTCATGACGCGGGAATCTCGATTCCGGGTGATCTCTCGCTGGTTGGATTCGACGACATCCGCCTGGCTCAGTTCGTGTTGCCCCCGCTTACCACGGTGCAGATGTCGCAATCCGAGCTGGCTCGATTGGCTTTTAATGCACTCATGGCCGAAGTGGAACGAGAAATCCCCTCGCCCAACGGGACCGAGTATGTGCTAAAGACAAGCCTGGTGCTGCGCGAGTCCACAAGCCTGCTTTCGGGGACTGCGAAAACCGAAGAAAAACGGTCGCGGACCTTGCCCGGTCAACGCCGATAACCCGGGCAACGGGGATACCACGGGCTAGGCCAGCGTCAAAGCCAGCTTGGTCACCGATGCAGGCGGGAAAGTATAGGTAATAACTCCTCGCTTGCCATCCACCGCGCTCGTCTTCGGACGGACCACATCTCGTTCAAGGAGGGAATTGTGCGCGTGAATGTCGGTATGAGTGAGACTGGTTGCCGTACCAGATTTCAGACTCCCGCTTCGAATCCCAATCTCCGCTTCTCGGGCTTCACTAACATGGGGATTCACCACGGTCAGCACCAACTCCTTGTCCTGAATTGACGCCGACCCTTTCAATCCCCAAAATGAAGCGGGCTTGCCATCGCGGTCATAACTTACCGAGGGCGAAGAGAAAATCGTCCGCAAGGCCTGCCCGCCCTGGTGGGCGGCATACATCGCGAATACGTAGCCAACCGGGGTCACGCAAAACTTGTCCTCGTGCGCCAGATACAGGCTGTTCAAGCAATTGATCAACTGGGCACAGTTGGCCATGGCCACTTTTTCCGGATGACGGTTAAAAGTGTCCAGAGTCATGCCGCTGAAGACAGCGTCTCGCAGAGTCGGAGTCTGTTCGAGAATGTCGCCCGGCGTCGCTTCACTGCCCGGCCGGTACCAAGGTCCCCACTCGTCTATCACGAGCTTCACCGCATGGTTCTTGTCGAATTCTCCCATTATCTGCCAGTGCCCGTTGATCAGGGACTCCATGACATCGCCCTGCCGCATCAGCTCATACCAGTCCAGCGCGTCAAACCTGAGCGCGTCGCCCTTACCTTCGTTCCAGTCTCGGGTACGGCCGCGGCTCAGGTTCCAGGCATAGTAGTGGAGCGCCAGACCGAAGATGGAACGCAGCTCGCCGGGACCCTTGCGAACGATCTCTTCGAGAAACCCACGCGTCCAATCCCAGCCTTCATCACTCGGACCGGACGCAATGAACGACAGCTTCTCTCCATACTGCGGCACCCAAGCCGTGTATCTGCGGAACTCCACGGCGTATTCCTGGGCCGTGAAATTTCCCCCGCAACCCCACGACTCGTTTCCCACCCCCCAGAACCGAACTCCAAAAGGATCGGCGTATCCCGCGGCCGCGCGGGCATCGGCCAAAGTGGTGCTGCCGGCCGGGGCGTTGCAGTATTCCACCCACTGAGAAAAGGCCGCAGCGGGGAGACTGCGCACGTTGGCGGCAAGGTAGGGCTGGCTGCCAATCAGTTTGCAGAAGTGAATAAACTCATTCGTTCCAAACTGATTGGGGTCGTACTTATGATTGGCCGGACCAGCCGCGCTCTCTTCATGGGCCCAGAAGTTGGTTCGCCGCGGACGCCTGTCGGACGGACCGATGCCGTCGCGCCAGTCATAGCTGTCGGCAAAACATCCGCCCGGATAACGAACCACCGGCGCCTTGATCTTCCGCATCTCTTCCACCAGCTCTTTGCGGATACCATTCAGGTTGGGAACTTTTGAATTCTCCCCCACCCAGATGCCGTCGTAGATCACCCCACCGAGATTCTCTGCAAAGTGACCGTAGATGTCCGGCGAGATTGTGCCCAACGGTTCCCCCAGAACAATCTCGATTCATGCTCCTCAATCACGCTCCCCACTGAATTACGCTGTAAGAGCGGGCGGGCACTTCAAAGCTCGAGCGGCCTCCCGCGATCGAAGGCTTATCCAGGCTTCGTGGAACCACTCGTTGCGGCGCCTCGAAACTGTTCGAGGCTTTGAGATCATCTCCGGTCAGCAGCAACGAGGACAGCACACGCGCCGGCGCCTTGTCCTGCCAGTGCAGCTCGACCGTATGCGCCTTGGACAAATCACGATTGAGAACGAAAACGGAAACCTTTCCGGTTCCCGGGTCCATCGTGCCGGCAACGTCAAGATAAGGGACTTGGCCCATTCCCGAAACTTCATAGGTCGGGGACTCTACCAGAACACTGAGCACCGAGCCACGGGCAAACTGAAGCGCCCAACTGTAAGGGTAATAGATGGTATGCAGGAACAGACCATTCGCATTGGTCGTGATGGGTGCAATTACGTTAATGAGCTGAGCCAGGCAGGCCAGCTTCACCCGGTCCGCATTGCGAATCAGGGTGTTGAGGAACCCGCCCACCAGCAGAGCGTCTTCCAGGTTGTATACCTCTTCCAGCAAGTGCGGAGCCTCTTGCCCATGGCCATTCACCGCGTCCCCGCTGCGGGCTCGATACCAGACATTCCACTCATCAAAAGAAAGCCAGAGCTTTTTCGGCGACCGCTTATGTCCCCGCACCATATCGCAGACCGCCACGGTTTCCGTGATTTGCCGTTCCATGCTCAGATTCATGGCCAGAAACTTCGCGCTGTCGCTGCCGGTTTCCTCAGCCGTACTACCCACGTAGCGATGCAAGGAGAGACCATCCACATAGTCGTAGCACTGCTCCAGAACCTCGCGATCCCATTCCAGGTAGGTCGGCATGAGAGGTCCGCTCGATCCGCAGGCAATGAGTTGCAGGGAAGGATCGACATAATGCATCTGCCGGGCCGCGTCCTGGGCTTTCAGTCCGTATTCGGTCGCTGTCATGTGTCCGATTTGCCAGGGGCCATCCATCTCGTTGCCCAGGCACCAGTGCCTTACTTTGTAGGGTTCCGCAAATCCGTGCTTGCGGCGCAGATCGCTCCATTTCGTGCCTTTCTCGACGTTGCAATATTCCACCAGAGCCGCGGCGTCCTCAGACGTTCCGGTGCCCAGATTCAAACCCATCAGGGGCAGGGTGCCGGTCGCCTTGCACCATGCCATGAATTCATTGGTGCCAAACTGGTTTGTGTTGAGCGAATTCCACGCCTTGTCCAGGACGCGGGGACGGTCCTGCTTCGGCCCCACGCCGTCCAGCCAGTTATAGCCGGACACAAAATTTCCTCCGGGATAGCGAACAATCGGCACTCCCAACCGGCGCACTTCGTCCATCACGTCTTTGCGAAAACCGCTGGCGTCCGACAAGCGCGAGCCCGGATCGTAGATTCCCTCGTAAATCGCGCGCCCCAGATGTTCTAGAAACGAGCCAAACAGATTGCGGTCGAGCGGCGCCAGCGTCCGTCGAGAGTCCAGGTAAACACGAACGGTCTCGCTGCGATTCGGGGTCTGGGTCTGCCCCGGCAAAAATCTGCCAAACGCCAGATTGGTGGAGCATGCGATTCCCGCCGCAGCAGCTTGACCCAAGAAACGACGTCGATTGCCTGAGAACATGTTTGTGATCTCCTGGTGAATTCTGCGAACCAGAGAACTCTGACCGCGAGGAATAGTAAACGTTTACCAGACCGAGCGCCATAGTTTTTTGGGGCGCTGCATCTGCAAAGGAAATGCAATCGGCAAGGATCCCTGGGCTCGACCGATGGGCCGGTACTTTATCGCCGCAAAGGCTACAGGGGAGTGGGCGCCCGCCAGACGCTCACCGTTCGGACCGGGTACGAATGTCAGTTGGACGCTGCCGGCCGGGGCACCATCCCTGCCGGCGGTGCCGACCGCTCCGCCGACACCCGCGACGACTCCGGCCGATATCCATTTCGCGTCCGGATACGGAATCGCTTCATCCGCTCTCCCTTTAGCTTCACGGTGATGGTTCGCCAGCCGCGGTTCGGATTGGGCTGGGGATAGTAGCTCACCGAATAAAGATGGGCCAGATCATTGCGGATGGAAGCGAACGCTTTCTGCTGCTCCCGCCACGTCTTGGCGAAGTAGGCCTCTCCACCGGTGGCCGCGCTCATGCGTTTAAAAACGGTGCTGGAGACCGGTTCCAGTTTGGCCTCCCGGGTACTGATCATGTAGATAGGAATGCCCTTCGATTGGGCCAATTCCGCCACATCCTCCGGAGGCACCATGCTGGCGTTGTCCGGCCCGTTAGAAAACACCACCACTACTTTTCTGCCCGTGTTCTGGCCCGCATCCTTGAGGGTCATCAGCAAGGCGTTGTAAAGAGCGGCATCGTCGCCGGCGACCGTGGTGCGAACCCCACGCAACACCTGTTTGCGGTCGGGTGTGAGTGTGGTAGCCCGGGAAAGATCGCGGCTGTAGGAATAAAATGCCACGCGGTCGGGATTGTCCAGCGAGCGAACGAACTCAGCAATCGCATCCTGGGCAAAAACAAATCCGCGATACATATAGTTGCTGGTATCGAACAGGATGAAAACATTGGCGCCAGCCATCGCCGATCCCAGTTCAGAACCGAGCTCGGACGACGTTTCCGAATCCGAAGCGCCATTCGACGGATGGACGCGGAGCTGTCCGGGCTTGTCGTCGTCTGCGGCGGCGGTGACTCTTCGGGTGGCTTCATTGCCTTCACCAAAGGTTGCAACCTTTTGCGGAATGCCATCTTCGGTCACATCAAAATCGGAAGGCTTGAGACCGGTCACATAGTTTCCCTTGCTGTCCATGACCGCGACGTTCAACTGCACCATGTCAACTTCGACGCGAATGTTGGTCTCGCCCTCCTGCGCAGCCAACCCGCGAACCGAGCCCAACAGGAATGCGGAAATAGAAACGAGAACAAGAAGACATTGTTTTGCCATAAGACCTACCATCACCCCGCGCCTTTCATCCGGTCTGGGCTTTCAAGGATTTGTATGACTCAAAACAATCTGCCGAAGCCTGGTACTTACTGAACCCCCGTACTTAACGCTACCCTCGGCAGCGCAGTGATCTTGCCTTGCCGAAACTCATCACCGGTTTCCCGCATCGCGCGCAGCATCGCCGGCCAGTCTTCGAAGTCGGTGGCAAAAATCTTTTCCACCATGCGGTACGTCAGTTCAGGAACCAGGCGGTTCAACATGACTGGCGGGTAGCCCAGTTCGTCCGCCAAACGAGCCCAGTACAAATTATTGGAATCCCAGGACTCGGCCAGCAGGCGGCTGGAGTAACCCATGAACGCGGGAAACGGCTTCACGTTTAGCAATTCGCGACTGTAGCTTTGCGCCAACGCCGGATGGGGAACCCCAAAATCCTCAGACAATTTTTTCCAGCTGACTTCCTCGGGGTACTGGCGGGAAAGATTTTCCAGTTCTTCGCCTGCTTTACCCCAGGAATTGTTTTCTGCAGGATATCTCCGTCGGAACTCGGCCGCCAGATAGAAGGTCTCACCCGGCATCACCCGGGAAAGCGTCTCACTGAGGGCGCCCATCTGCAAAGCCTTCTCCAGTTGTTCGGATCGTTGCGGGACCATGCGCTCGGAAAGAATTTGCAAGACGTTCGATCGCAGCTTCTCATCCTTTGCGGAAGTCGCCAAAAGTTCCTCACCAGTGCGCTGGTATAAAGCGACGGCGTGCAATTCGTTCTGGGTCACCCCCCACCAGCGAGGCAGGGTGGAACTGCTCACCAGACCGGGCACTAACTCGTGCCAGATCAGGGCCTGAACATTTTCCGGAACGATGAAGTCCTGCTCCGCCTCAGCCAGCACAAAGGGCAGATCCGCCAACGAGCCCGCCAGGTGAGCCCCGCCGCCTGCCGGAAGTCCCGAGCCGAAAACGTGCGGCACATGCCAGGACTGTGCTCCTCCCATTGCCATTTCTCCGGAGAAGTCATGCGAGCGCACGTACAGAGGATTATTGAGAAGAATTTGCGCTCCCGGCGGCTCGTAATATGCGTAGTTCAGTCCGACCAGGGTATCTCTGAGGAAGGGGACGACAATGCCCCGCGCTTCTGCCAACTCCTTGTGCGAGTTGGATGCTTTGATGATCTTCACCAGATCGGTTCGGGTTTGCAAAGAACTGTGGCGAGTGTTGTAGAAGCCGGCCGCCCATTCGCTGCGTTCGCTGCTGGTGAACATTGGCCGCGGCATTTCAAATTCCCGCAACTCCCCGGCCAGCGGAATCAGAGTATCCGCGACGGCCTTGCCTTGGGCCAATTCATTCAAGCCCTCGCCCAGAGCCAGCAGCGTGTCCAGAGAAACCAGGCGTTGACCTTCCATGACCGAACGTATCCGGTTGGCGAGTTCCTGCCGCACCTGTTGGCCCGCCGGGTGGGACTGTTTGGGACCTGCTAGCAGGGAGATGACCTCGCCCTGGGAAAGATTCTGCCGGCCTGCGGCCGCCCGCCAGAGTTCGTGAATTGAGCTTTGCGCGGCGTCAAAAAGTTGGGCCGAGGAGGAGATCCCCGTGGCGAACGGATTGAGCACCTTCTGCCAAGAATTGTTTAGATCCGGCGAAGCGATTTGCCCCTGTCGCGCCAGAATCTGCCAGAGACCTACGTTGGCCTGAAAAATGCCCAGAGCGTTGGCTCGCAAAGTGACATTGGAGGTGCGGTCAATGGAGTCAACCACTCCCAGAAAACGGGTGATCGAAGCATCATCCAAACCCTCGAATTCGGAAAAAATCAGGTACTGGTTGCCGTACCGGGCGTACTTTTCGCCCAGCAAGCGAACCGTCTGCGGGCTTAAGCGCTGCTCCGCCGGCCGGGCGCTGTCGATGGCGCTCAGCATGAGATAGATGGGCAACGGGCCGTCTTCCGAACTTTGCCGGGAGAAGGCGAACATGGCTTCCACGAGTTGGTCGGGGCTTTTCCAATGGTTCGCATGTTTGGCCCATTGCCGCACAACCTTGGAGTCGCTCTTCTGCTGGAGAATCTGTCCCCATACTTCGAGATTCCCGGGGATGGTGGGTTGGCCGGCGGCATCGAACCGAAGTCGGGTCACCAGCAATAACAACCCCGGGTCGGGCCGAAAAACGGGACGGGCCGGGCCCGGAGAAATATCCCGGCCCCGCAGCGCCTCATAGAAACGCGGCAAGCGGTGAGCGGCAGTGAAATAGATCTGCTGGGCTGGAGTCAGGCGCGAGAGCGTGTCGAAATAGGCGGCCAGCCAGCCGTCGTCTTTTGCCAGTAGCCGGGCCACAAAATCCTTCGCTGACTCGGGATCCGCGCCTGCCAGACTCTTCCATGCGGATTCCGCTGGCGCTCCGCCGGGTACCGTGACCCGTCCGTTCCGAATCGAGATGTGGCTGCCATAAAAATCGAGAACCGGGGCAAAGGGAAGCAGCCGCGGAATCCCCGCAAATTCTCGGAAGGCCTCTCCGGTTTCGCTATCCATCCGGGCCATCGCCCAGTAGAGACGTGCCAGTACGGGATCGTCCAACAGCGCGTTCAGCACGTCGTTACCTCCGGCGTGCTTGCCATGCGGGTCCGGTTGCGTCCAATCGGACGGCGAAAACAACACTGGCACCTGCGATGCTATGTAAGGATCGGCGAAGGGCTTGCCCCCCTGAAGGGTCTGCTCAAGCTCTGCCAAAGGAAACCCGGAATCGATGGTCAGGAAAGCCTTTTCCGGCTCCGCCGTTTCGAGCGAAGCGTCCTTGCCGCAACCCCGCCGCAACCGGTAGCCAAGGATCGCCAACAGCGGGTCTGCCTGTTCGCAGTTGGAAACGCGAATTACGCCTTCCGGGCCCGCCAGGACAACCAGTTCCCGCGCCTGTTCCACGTAGCGCTTCAGCAGAAGCAAAAATTCGGTGGGCCTGCCCTTGCTGTCCTTGCGTCCCTGATAGCCTTCCACCGCCACATTGCGGGCGAGCAGAGGAAGAACCTCCTCGGTCGAGATTTTTTGGCTGATGCCCGCCATGCGCAGGAAAGAGCGCAGCGGTCCAGGAATGGTGACGCTGGTGGCTGACGTGGCCGCCGGCTTCGGCACTTCGGCAGACGGCACGGTGGTGGTAGAGGTATCGGACGAGGAGTTCGAAGCCGCACTGCAAACGCTTACAGGCAGGCAAAGACCCAAATAAATAGAAGTCTTGAGCAGGAAAAGAGGTTTCACGGATGGCCCTTCCTCACATCTTAAGGAACGACTTGATGTCGAACGAGCAGGACGCCAGGGAACGGAGGAATACTTGCCAAGCGAGCGACGTCAGGTTGGCTAACCCGGGCCCGAGTACCGCCACCGCGTTGGACTCTGACTAGAAAACCACCTCTATCTTCCGCCCCCGGAAGCCTAACTTTTGTGCCTGCCAAGATAGATCATCCTGCGCTCGCTGCCAACCCCTTTTCCATCTTTATTTAACGGCGAACATCCCGGATGCGGAGAGGCCCGCAAGTGGCATAGATTAGGCGGCTTCGGGGAGCGGATCCGGGCGCGCGACGCCCTCAGGCTCGCCAATCAATCCGCGATTACGAAAAGTATCCGTGACTTACCGCCCCAACCCCTACCGGTCAGCCCCGGTGCCCCGAATGCGCCCCACAGCCTGTTTCAACCCCTTTTCGTAGCTGTCGATCAGCCCGTCCCATGTGGCATTCTGTTCGGCGTCAATCAGCTTCCGCCGGGGGTCGGAATCGAACCAAGCCAGCGACTGCCGAATGCCCTGGGCAAAACGCGTCGTAGCCATGTAATCCGGAACCCAGCGTTTGATCTTGCTGTTGTCGAATACCACGCTCACAGACTTGTCGCCGATCAGGGTGCCTTCCATCTCGGGCAAACACGCCACCATGAAGTCCGACGGAATATGCACGATACGCGGCTCCACTCCCACCGCCGCGGCCAGCGTGCGATAGAGTTGATCCCAGGTCAAGACCTCGTCCGTCGTGATGTGAAACGCATGGCCAAGAGCCTGCTCATGTCCCAGGAGGCCAGTAAATCCTTTGGCAAAATCAGTGTTGTGGGTGATCACCCAAAGCGAGGATCCGTCGCCCGGAACGATGACCTTTTGCCCGCGCAGCATCCGATCGACCACCGTGTAGGAGCGTTCCCAGCTATTGATGACCAGCGGAATCAGATTGTCGCCATAAGTAAGCGAAGGGCGGACGATCGTAACCGGGAAACCTTCCTCGCGATAGGCTCGGAGCAACCGCTCTTCGCAGGCGATCTTGTTTCTGGAATAATCCCAGTGTGGGTTGGCCAGCGGCGTCGACTCGGTAATCAGATAGCTGGCGCTCGGTTTCTGATAAGCGCTGGCGGAACTGATGAAAATATACTGCCGGGTTCGCCCGCGGAACAGTTTAAGGTCGCGCTCGATGTCGGCTGGAGTAAACGCGATCCAATTGACGATGGCATCGAAATGACGGCCGTCGAGCTGGCGTGCGACTGTGGACCCATCGTTGATATCTGCTCTAACCGTCTCGGCGCCGTCCACCGTTTCAGCGGCATGCTGTCCGCGAGTAAGCAGGGTAAGATCGATGCCGCGCTGCACCGCCAAACGGCTACAAGCACTGCTGATGATGCCGGTGCCGCCTATGAAGAGTACCTTCATGCGCCCTTTGTAACAGAATCTCCGGACATTTCACAGGGCGCGGCGCCGAGCCTGCGCGGCACGATTTACCACCGGTTGTGCACCCGCGGTCGGATCTTCTGATCGTAAATTTGCCGCACGGCGGCCATCGCCTCCGGCGTAAGCGCGGGAAGGTCAGAGGCGCCGCAGTTGTCTATAACCTGCTCGGATCGCTTGCCTCCGGGAATGGCGCAGGTGACCGCATCAAACATGAGAATCCAACGCAATGCGAACTGGCTCATCGAAAGGCCGGCAGGCACAACCTTGCGGATTTCTTCCACCGCTGCCAGACCGATGTCGTAGTCCACCCCTGAAAATGTCTCGCCTACGTCGAATGCCGCCCCCTGGCGATTGAAATTGCGGTGGTCGTCGGAAGCAAAGGTGGAGTCACGGCGAAGCTTACCCGTAAGCAGCCCGCTAGCCAGCGGTACCCGGGCAAGGATGCCGACCTGCTTCCGCCTGGCTTGCGCGAAAAAAACTTGCGCCGGTCGCTGCCGGAAGCAATTAAAAATGATTTGCACCGTCTGCACATTGGGAAACTCCAGGGCCCGGAGCGCCTCTTCTACTTTTTCGACACTGACTCCGTAATAGCGAACCTTCCCTGCCTTCACCAGGTCGTCGAGAATTCCAAACACTTCCGGCCGATCATAGAGTGCCGTCGGTGGGCAGTGAAGTTGGACTAAGTCGAGCGTGTCCGTGGAAAGATTGCGCAGACTGTTATCGATCCACTGGGTAAGGTTTTCGCGGCTGTAGCCCTCCACTGTCTGCTGTGGCAAACGGCGTCCCACCTTGGTCGCCACGATGATTTCTTGCTTGCGATCTTTCTTAAGCTTCGCGATTAGTCGCTCGCTACGGCCATTGCCGTAGACGTCCGCGGTGTCAATAAAATTAACCCCGCAGTCGATGGCTTTCTGCAGAGCGGCCATCGAGTCTTCATCAGAAACCTGGCCCCACGCGCCTCCGATGGCCCAGGCGCCAAAGCTGATTTCTGAAACCTTCCAACCGGTGCGACCGAGTGCGCGTTCTTTCATGGGTTGTCTGTCTCCGTGGCGGCTTTCGCCGAATGCGAAAAACTCACGATTTTATCAAGCATTTACGCCTATCCTCTTTATGGTATCGTCATGCGCTTGGAGGATACGACATGGGAGTGTGTCGCAGGTTGCGGGTCGTCGTGGTCATGCTGATTCCCTTGGCATCGTACGGCGGGTCCCCGTCCCGGCAGGTGAAAATCGAAAACGGCACGATCGAAGGAAAAACGAGCGGGACGGTGCGCGCTTTTCTTGGAATCCCCTATGCCGCGCCACCGGTCGGTGACCTCCGCTGGAAGCCTCCCGCGGGTGCAGCCAGGTGGACTGGAATCCGCAACGCCCAGGAGTTTGGCCCGCGCTGCATGCAGGGGCCAATTTATCCCGACATGGTCTTT
>Ga0193732_1000058_pt1 | contig 24414 bp, 17 predicted proteins | sample U1s1metaG_FD_145077 | JGI IMG/M metagenome (GOLD analysis project Ga0193732, IMG submission 145077) | Soil microbial communities from a riparian zone of the East river system, Colorado, United States - U1s1 | ecosystem: Environmental > Terrestrial > Soil > Riparian zone | place: USA: East River...
CGCTCAATTGATGTCGCTGCGCATGCGGGAACTGCATTCGACGGGAAGCACCTTTTTCAGATTGCTGAGGATCGCATCCATAAGATCGATCCAAAGACCGGCCGTGTGCTCGGCACCATCCCAGCGCCGGGCGGTGGCGGCGACTCTGGGCTCGCGTGGGCCGAAGGTACGTTGTGGGTCGGGCAGTATCGGAATCGCAAGATCCATCAAATCGACCCCGAGACAGGCGCGATTCTTCGCACCATCGAGTCCAATCGCTTCGTCACCGGGGTCACTTGGGTCGAAGGAGAGTTATGGCATGCCACCTGGGAAGGCGACGAGAGTGATTTGAGGCGAATCGATCCTCAAACGGGCGAGATTCTTGAGAGCCTCGAGATGCCGCCAGGCGTCAACGTTTCAGGGCTCGAATCCGACGGCTCCGACCAGTTCTTCTGCGGCGGAGGGAAGAGCGGCAAGGTGAGGGTGGTCCGAAGGCCTCGTCCGGGTGCTGGGCTGGGCAGGAAGTCCGAGGCCTCCGCTAGGTCCAGGAAGAAGATACTCTAAGCGGTATCGTACGATTGGAGTGCTGCGCTGCCCCATGCGTGGTTTAAGATCCCGAGAGCAGGCCGGTCTGTAACATATTGTATTTTTGGCATTAGCTCGGCACCGCCGTGATAGTCTTGGCCATGACTACAATCATGGCCTTGACTATCATGGCCAAGACTATTACCATGGCCATGACTATATGGCGAAGCGACGCAAAGCCGAACAAGAATATGAGAGCCAGTTCGTCGATCTCCTCCAAGGCTCCGGCTGGGAGGTTCGACGGCAGCCGCGCCATCCTGGTGAAGCAGACCTCGCCATCAAAAACGGCGATTTTCAATACATCGTCGAACTGAAACGAGCTGCCGAATCCCGTCGTGACCGAGTTGTCCCGTTGCTTGCCGAAGCCATCCTCCAGGCTGAAGCCCACGCTCGAAAGGTTCCTCACGCCCGTCCCTTAGCCATCGTCGCATCTCCGCAACTCTCACCGGCTGTTGTAGACCAAGCCCTTGAATTTCAAAAACACTACGCCTCCCGCGTCGCCGTGGGCTTCTTCGATGACCGGGGGTTTCGAGTGTTCCGGGGTCCGGGCCTCGAATCGCTGAATTCGCCGCCTCCGGAAATTCAACAACGGAAATCCGCCGTTCCACAGTTGGAGTCCTACTCCCTCTTCTCGGACCTTGGACAGTGGATGCTCAAGGTGATCGTCGCCCAACACATTGAGCCCCGGTTCCTCTCCGCTCCCAGGCGGAAGATTCGAAATGCGTCCGAACTGGCATTGGCAGCCGGTGTCTCCCAAATCAGTGCGTCACGTCTGGTCCGTCAACTCGAAGCCGAGGGCTTCCTTGACCGGTATGCAGACCAGCTCGAATTGGTAAGAGTCGAGGACTTGCTTGAAGAGTGGCAGGCCGCCGAACGCAGAGCTTTCAAGGAGGTTCCCTGCCGCTGGGTGATTCCCGGCCACGGAAGAAAACAGCTCGAATCGGCGCTACAAGACTACTCAGCCCGACAAATTCATCAGCAGCCAGCTGAAAACTATGGAGAGAGAAGTTCGCCCCGCGTCTGTTTAGGACTTTTCGCTGCCGCGGAAGCTCTTGGCGTAGGTTTCGTTCAAGGAGTTCCGCCAGTCCTTTACGTCGAGCGCATGCAGGCGGAACTAATTCAGCAACTTGGCATTTCTCAAGAGAGGGCCATCCAGGCCGACGTTTATTTGCGAGTCCCATCACACAAGGAATCCATCTTTCGCGCGGCGGTTGAGCACAAAGGGGTCCTTGTGTCGGACGCCCTGCAAGTCTGGCTTGACGTATCGAACCATCCCTCACGGGGGAAGGAACAGGCCGATCGCATTCGGGACCAGGTCCTCAGTCCTCTGCTCAGCCGTTGACGGCACTATAATGTCGACACCATAAGCAACGAAACCCACAATCCCGATCTCGATCGCTTATCCAAGCTGGTTGAGGCTCTTGATCCCTGGCTTTCTCAAGTGGTCATCGTCGGCGGCTGGGCGCACCGGCTTCTCCGATACCATCCGCTCGCCCAGGCAGTTCCCCACGAACCACTGCTTACCCTCGACACCGACGTTGCCATTCCTGTGACGCTCGAAGTCCAGGAACGGGATTTGCGGGATCGCTTGATCGGCGCGGGTTTTAAAGAGAAGTTCTTGGGAGAAGACCAGCCTCCAGCCACGCACTACCAACTCGGAGAAGAGGATGGTGGGTTTTACGCGGAATTCTTGACGCCGCTCGTCGGGAGCGAATACGACCGAGACGGAAAACGGCGCGCAACCATGCAAATAGCAGGGGTTACATCGCAAAATCTGCGCTACATAGATCTGCTGCTGGACTCCCCGTGGACAGTTCAGTTATCCCGGGCGAATGGTTTTGCATTTGAAGAGCCGAAACGGGTATGCATAGCACATCCTACCCGTTTCATGGTTCAGAAACTCCTAATCCAGGAGAAGCGCCACCGGCGTTCTCGTGCAAAGGACGTTCTGTATCTGCACGACACAATTGAATTATTTGGAGCCTCGCTCGACATACTCGCAGAAGAGTGGAAGATCGCAAGGCAAGGGCTTTCCGAATCTGCCGCTCGCACCGTCGAAACAGCTGTCGATACGATGTTCGCGAAGGTGACGGACGACATCCGGAGTGCGGCTCAAGTGGCTGCGGGTCGCGCACTGAGTCCTGAAGCGATTCAAGAGCTGTGTCGCGCCGGTCTGAAAGTTGTATTCGGAGGCGCCCCGAAGGGTGGGTAAGCAGCAGCCATCAGCTTCGAACTTTCCTCCTTCTCGACCGAAAGAGGATTAACACGGAGTCATGTCCTGGGAAGCTCTGAGATGGTGTCCGGCTGCAACTGAGCGATCATCATCGCAAAGCCCGTGACGCGGCCGACAATCTCAGCATCCTGAGGATAGCGAAAGGACCGGATAGCCACTGGCGATTTTGGGCACGGGACCAGCAGCAACCGGCTTCCCTCGTAGTCGCACCAACTGCAAGCGTACAGATTATCGCGCAGTTCAACGAAATAAATCGGACGGTGATGTTCGTTGGGCCAAACGCCCTTGACGACCTTATTTTGACGCGGATCGATCTGTACGAACGCGCCCGGACGGATCAGTGGATCGAGTGTGTAGTCCTCGGTCCCGACGTACCCATAGAGCACATGCCGCGCGCCAGCGTGCTGCGCCAAGAACAAGGGCATTTCGCCCAGACCTTGAAACATTCGATGCACGAGATTCGTCTTTTCCAGAACAATGTCGTCCCGGAACTTCAGAGACGCTGATGTGACCGGCTCGGCTGGCGATAGAGAGAAGCCACTCAGGTGTGTCTGAGGGAGTTCAACCAACGCTTTTTCTCTATCCAAGTCGGCGACGTTAAGGCCGAACAGGGCTAAGATCTCGTTGACATCACATTTGTAGATAAGACTGAGGCTGAGGAACTTTGCAAATCGCCTCAAGGATGTCACCGCGCCCAGCACTCACCAAGAATTAGCCCGATCCTCTCTTGTCTTGACATTGAACTATAGTTCTGCAATTATCGAAACATGCCTGCGACCCAATCCAAAAAGTCCATAGAGAATATCACCCGGTACGCCGATATGTTTTCGGCGATGGGAACAGAACCGCGACTTCGGATTATGCAGCTGCTCCTGTCTGCCCATCCCGATGGCCTTATCGTCGGCGAGATCCAGGAAGAACTGGACATTCCAAACTCGACTCTTTCGCACCATCTAGACAAGCTCAAGGCAGAAGGCCTGGTCCACATTCGGCGTGAAAGCACATTCCTGCACTACACCGCAAACACTGAAGCACTCCAGGAGCTATTGCAATTCCTATACGCAGAATGCTGCACCCGCAACAAAGCGGTAAAACCGAAAAATGTTGTTCAAATATGTGAATAGGAGGCGAAACATGGGCAACCCAGGTATCAAGCAATTGGTTCGAGAAAAGTATGGGGAAGCTGCACTCAGAGTGAAGGGTGGCGGCAGTTCATGCTGCGGAGCAACCGCTTCGAGCGCTGGCTGTGGCGATCCTATTACTTCCGGTCTGTACGACGACTTGCAGACCGGACAGATCCCCGAAGAGGCTCTGCTTGCCTCCCTCGGATGCGGAAACCCTACTTCCCTGGCTAACCTCAGTCCCGGCGAGATTGTGCTCGATCTCGGCTCTGGTGGTGGCATCGACGTTCTGCTCTCTGCAAAACGAGTCGGGCCAACAGGCAAAGCCTATGGTCTGGACATGACGGATGAAATGCTTGCACTCGCCAACGAGAACAAGCGCAAAACCGGGGTGGAGAACGTCGAGTTCTTGAAGGGCGAAATCGAGCACATCCCACTGCCCGACAACTCTGTCGATGTCATCATCTCCAACTGCGTAATCAATCTCTCGGCGGATAAGGACCTGGTTGTCCGGGAAGCCTTCCGCGTCTTGAAGCCAGGAGGACGCTTCGCGGTGTCGGACGTTGTCACACGTGGCGAGATGCCTCCCGAGGTTCGCAAGAATGTGCTTCTGTGGGTGGGCTGCGTCGCGGGAGCGCTAGAAGAGAACGAATATCGCAGCAAGCTGGCATCAGCTGGATTCGAGCAAATTGATTTGGAACCGACCCGGGTCTACCGCATCGAAGACGCCCGCGAATTCCTCTCGGGCCAAGACATTGACGTTGACGCAATTGCACCGCAAGTGGATGGCAAGTTCATGAGTGCTTTCATACGAGCCGTAAAGCCACAACAGACATGCTGTGGTCCAAGCTGCTGTAACTGACGAGATTTCAATGCCTGGACACCTTAACGTCTTATTCCTATGCACCGGAAACTCGGCCCGGTCAATCATGGCCGAGGCCATCATGAATCACAAGGGGCGACCGAATTTCACTGCTTATAGTGCCGGGAGCCATCCCTCGGGCGCAGTTCGACCGGAAGCCAGCAAGCAACTGGAGAGTGCTCGTTTGTCAACCGTCGGTCTCCGAAGCAAGAGTTGGGACGAGTTCACGAGGCCCGGCGCCCCTAAACTAGATTTTGTCTTTACCGTTTGTGACAGCGCTGCCAAAGAAGTCTGCCCCCTGTGGCCAGGTCAGCCGATGACTGCACACTGGGGTGTTCCCGATCCCGCAGCCGTGCAAGCGACAAAGGAGCAAATAGATAAGGCTTTCCGCGATGCTTTTTTCATGCTCGACCGCAGGATCAGTTTGTTCTTGTGCCTTCCCCTTGCCAGTCTCGACCGCCTCGCAATCAAGAAAGAAATCGACAGCATCGGCCACCAATGAAATTCGCCCTGCGAGTCCGTTTCGCCGCGGAGCTTCTGGGCACATCCTTCCTCGTTACCGCCGTGGTCGGCTCTGGCATCATGGGTGAACGGCTGGCGGGCGGAAACATTGCCGTCGCCTTGCTGGCGAACACCATCGCAACCGGGGCGGTTTTAGTCGCATTAATTCTGACATTTGGGTCTATTTCCGGCGCTCACTTCAACCCGGCGGTGACACTCGCCGATGCCTTGGAGCACGGGCTTCCATGGCGTGAAGTACCGACGTACCTCGTGGCTCAGTTTGCAGGTGGAATACTAGGGGTTGCCATAGCTCATTTAATGTTCGGTCTCCGCTGGTATTCACTGTCGTCTCATGCACGGCAAGGCTGGGCTGTGGTGTTCAGCGAATTTGTGGCAACGTTCGGCTTGCTGTCGGTTATCTGGGGGTGTTCGCGATTACGTTCTGCTGTCTTGCCGTTCGCAGTCGCGAGTTACATCACCGCAGCGTACTGGTTTACCGCATCGACTTCCTTCGCGAACCCGGCCGTAACCATCGCACGTTCCCTGTCAGACACGTTTGCGGGCATTCGTCCGACTGATGTGCCGTTGTTCATTGTGGCCCAGATCGCCGGTGCCCTGGCCGCCACGTTCCTGTTCCGGTGGCTCGTGCCCAATCTCGTCGCGGAGGCGGAAGAATTAATCGTGCCTCACACCGGAAACCCCCGGGAGGTTTTGCAGGGGGAGTACGCCCGTAAAGTCCCGAGTTCCGAAGTCGAGCCATGAGGCGATGGGTTTTGCAGCCGAGCTGGGCGTCTTGGATGTGTCGTTATGCATCTGACTTATTTAATCCGCAGTCGGGTTTGGGTAGTCCCGGTAGCACTGGCTATTCTCGGCTTTTGTTTAACAATATTCGTCTGTCTCTCGGGGACGTCGCAAGAACCGTTTGGATTCGATGAACTCTACGGATCTTGGATTGAACGGGCTGCACCGGGTCCTGGGAATCGACTAAGCACCGTGAACACGCACCGGGATTACACTCAAAACGAAGTGCCTAGTGGTCGGGCAGATCACGATGTGCCGAGGCTGTCGTGGTGGCGATACGGACCGTGGGCGGCCCGAAGGTCCGGTCGAATGGCTCAAGGATGAACGGCAAAAGCCTGGACGGCTGAAGGCGAGTCCAGTTGACAATCAGGGGTTGTGTTGGACCGTGCGAGGTCCCGAATGTGGTTGTGATTACAAGGCCTTCCGGTACTGAGCGGCTAGGCAATATTGCGGAGGTTGAGCAATATCGCGGTCTGTTGGAATGGGCTGTCCGGTGTAGGGATGCTGGCGAGATATCGGTCCTGCCGCCGGAATTTCACAGTTATCGATTCAGCCCTTTTGTCATGAGGACGTTTCTTAGACGCGTGGAGCCGTCCGGCAGGCCCCACACGGGGGTGTGACGTATGACCAACGCACGTAAGCATTCGAGAATCTCGACGGTACTGCTGGCTGTCTTCTCTGTTCTTTCGTCGCTGGCGGCGGCTCAGGAAAAGAAGGAATTCAATTACACCGTCGGACCCGGAGCCGTGATTTCCGTCACCAACAATTACGGACCCATCTCGGTCAAGCCTTCTGGAAGCAATCAGGTGGTGGTCGAGACGATATCCCATTCCGACGCGGTGAGCCTGGTGAACGAGCAGCATGGCGACCGCATTGAGCTTCGTTCGATCTCCAGCCGCCAGGGCACCAATCTGGTGGAGTACACCGTGCTGGTGCCTGCTCCCGCCTTCGTCACCCTGCGATCATCCGACGGAACTCTTCGGGCCCAGGGGTTGCGCGGCGATGTAGTCCTCGAAGCCGCGTCCGGTTCAGTGGAAGTGACAGACATCAGTGATGGCCACTTGCATGTGAAAACTCTCAATGGGCCGATTAGTTTGACTGACATTCGAAACAGCCATCTGGACATCCATTCGGTACGCGGCAACGTCAACCTGCACAATGTCACCGGGCCATCCGTTGAGGTGAATTCGGGGGCCGGCCGAATCACATATGAAGGTGATCCTGGCCGGGTTGGCGAGTACCTGCTCACCAGTCACACCGGCGACCTTGAAGTCTCGATCCCAGCCAGAGCCTGGGTCGTGATCAAGGCGCGCTCCATAAAGAGTCAATCCGACCCGGAATTCCCCAGTGTCAACAGCGTCCCCGTACTCGGCCAAACGAGTCTGCTGGGAAAGCCGGGAAACAGATTTGGGTCCCGTTTTGAACTGCGCTCGTTCAGCGGCAAGATTCGCCTCAAACGGCCCTGACCGCTTAGCGCCGCGGTTACCATAGTGTTTGACCGTTCGTCGGATTTAGCAGCTGCCAGAATTGGTACTCTGATTGCGCTGGTTTGTGATTTCGGTGTAGAGTTTAATAACCTGATTGCGGAGTACGGTTTATGCGGTCGATCACGAAACAAATAGCGTTTTTTTGTATATTGCTGACAGTCTGGTCAGCGGTAGCGTTTGTTTCGCACCATCACTCGAGTACGGCCGATGCATTGAAGTGTTCGGTCTGCGCGGCCGCGCATTCATCCTCTCCCAAGCCGACTTCCACGCTGTCGAACAGGAAGTTCGTTCGGGTATCTACTTCACGGTCTCAACCCGTTTCTGCCAAGCAGCGCCTCGTAGCCTTTGCCCTCAGGGTTCGCCCACCTCCTGCAGTCTAGAAATCGAATTCAAAAGATCGAATGACCGGGTGCTTCTGTACACGCACTCAGTTCCCAATTTCTTAGACCTTCTTGGAGGGATCATGCCCGTTTTCTACAAAGCGCCGCTATTTGCGGCCTTCCTATTCATTCTTTCTCTCGCTCTACTCCCCAGCTCCAGTGCGCAGTCCGGCGGAAGCTCGACATCAGTGACTGGTACGGTGGTCGATCCCACGGGCGCGGTAGTTGCCAATGCGACCGTGGAGATTCGCAACCCGGTAAGCGGCTTTGCACGGAGCACGGCCACGGACAGTGCCGGGAAATTCAGTATCCCGAACGTCCCCTTCAACCCCTATCACCTCGCCGTCACCGGGCAGGGGTTTAATTCCTTCGCCGAGGATATTGATGTTCGATCCGTCGTTCCGGTGAATCTCCGCATCAGCCTGCAGGTGAAAGGCTCGGCGGAAACCGTGACTGTCGAAGCCGGAGGCGATCTGCTGGAGAATGATCCAACGTTTCACACCGACGTGGATCGTGGCTTGTTCGACAGGATTCCTCTCGAAAGCGCGTCCTCGTCCGTAAGTTCGCTGGTCACTCTGGCCACGCCGGGAGTCGCCGCCGATTCCAACGGTCTCTTCCATGGCATGGGCGATCACGCGGAGAACTCGTTTTACGTGGACAGTCAGCCCATTACCGACCAACAGAGCAAAGTATTTTCAAACCAGATTCCGCTCGATTCGATCCAGTCCATGGAAGTCATCGCTGGGGCTCCGCCGGCCGAATTCGGCGAGAAGGCAAGCCTTGTGATCAACGTTACGACACGTTCTGGTCAGGGCCTTACCACACCCCATGGCTCCGTAACCGCCTCTTACGGTAGTTTCGGCACGTCCAATGCGGGGCTTAACTTTGGTTATGGAGGCCAGAAGTGGGGGAACTTCATCTCTCTCAGCGGATTGAACAGCGGCCGGTTCCTCGATCCACCTGAGTCTACGGTGATGCATGCCAAGGGCAACGAACAGAGCGCTTTCGATCGGGTGGACTTTCAAATCTCGACGGCCGACTCCATCCACCTGAATCTGGGATTCACCCGTTCCTGGTTCCAGACGCCCAATTCTTTCGATGCCCAGAACGCGACGGCATGGTCCGGGCTGGTGGTCGACAATGGTGGTCTGGGGCCCAACGGCATCCCCGTCGGTCCGGCAGATCAGCGTTCGCAGATCAAGACCTTCAACATCGCGCCCTCGTGGACCCGGACGCTCACCTCGAATGCTGTGTTCACTCTCGGTACTTTTGTCCGGCGGGACCAGTTCAACTATTACCCAAGCGCCAATCCGTTTGCTGATCTCGCGCCGGACCTTCAACAAGAGACCTTGAGTCAGGACAGGACGCTGACCAATGCCGGCATCCGTTCAGATGTCTCTTACGTGAAGGGCATCCACAACCTGAAGGCAGGTGTAACTTACCAGCAGACCTTCCTCGACGAAAACAATCACTTCGGGATCGTTGATCCAACACTGAACTTCGTATGCTTCAATGCCGACGGAAGCCCTAATACTGCCCCCACCGTAACTGATCCAGGTCAATGCGGGGGAGCGCAGAATCCGGGCGGCAGCGTTAATCCCGCTTTTAACTCTCTCTTGCTTCCCGTTGATCTGACCCGGGGAGGAAGTTTATTTCCGTTTAACGGCCATACCGACGTTAAACTGCTTTCCCTGTATGTGCAGGATGCGATCACGAAGGGACACTGGTCCATCAATTTGGGACTGCGGGGCGATCTCTACAACGGCCTGACTTCTCATAAGGAAGCCGAGCCCCGCGTCGGCATCGCTTATAACATCAAGAAGACCAACACGGTCCTTCGCGCTTCATATGCGCGAATACTGGAAACCCCGTTCAACGAGAACTTGGTACTTTCCAGTACGGGGTGTGCCGATCCGGTGCTGAATCCGCTTCTGGTCTGTTCGTCGGCTTCGCCCACGCCCTTCAGCCCCGGCTGGCGCAATGAATTTCATGCCGGACTGCAACAAGCGTTGGGGCGGTATCTGGTCTTCTCGGGCGAGTATGTCTGGAAATACACGCACAATGCTTACGACTTCGGCGTATTCGGAAGCACTCCGCTCACTTTCCCGATTGAATGGCACAATTCTAAGATTCCCGCGTTTGCCGGGCGTGTGAGCGTGCCGAACTATCATGGCTTCAGCGCCCTCTTCGTCTTCTCTAGCGTCACCTCGCGGTTCTTCAACCCGCAGCTGGGCGGAGCTGGCGCGGTCCCGCCGGGGAGTGGCGGAAGTGATATCACCCCGTTCCGAATCGACCACGATGAAAAGTTCAACCAGACCACCCACGTGCAGTACCAGCCGTGGAAAACAGGTCCGTGGGTCGGCTTCAACTGGCGCTATGACAGCGGGCTGGTGGCGGGCGCGGTACCGTTCGCCGATGCCGTCGGTGGTGACGTGGACCTTGCGGGGAGTGGCCTCACTCCCGATCAGGAGTTTCAGGCTGGGTTTACCTGTAACGGCGTCGCTGCAACCCCCACTGTCGGTCTACCCGGCACGTGCCCTGGGGCGCAGTTCGCATCCACCCTGGTGAAGATACCGGCGCCGGGGACGGCAAGCGATGACGGCAATCCCCCGCGGGTCGCTCCACGTCATCTGTTCGACCTATCGGTTGGTGATGACAACCTGTTTCGCGGTGACAAATACAAATGGAGCCTTCAGCTCACTGCCATCAATCTGACGAACCAACGCGCTTTGTATAACTTCTTGTCAACCTTCACTGGAACCCACTACGTCACGCCGCGGAGCTACACGGCGGAGCTGGGCTTTCATTTCTAGGAGTGCAGATGACCGCATTCCATTCAATGACCTGGAGCAGAAGGCCGGGCGGAATGGCATGACTGCTCTTGGTCTAATGTTAAACTTTTGGCCCACATTCTCATGTACAACCCTTCGCCGACGAGGGGCAGAAGAAGAGTGGTGGAAAAGTTCACTATTCGGGAAGGCTGGGACGGTCGGGGCGATCTTGATGGGAATAATGTTTTTGTCCTTGTTCGGGTACCTAAATGCCCACATGCATTGGGTGATCGAATCCCCCTGCGCCCCGACTTTGAAGAGCATCGGCCTCGATATATCCCGGCTGTTTCCAGGCGGTCCTCAGCCGTGGGGTTTCCGAAGTTTTGAGACTCCCCTCATCCCACGGCCCGCTGGCGGCGTACGGCGTATAATTTGCCTGGGATGATTCCGACTCCGCGCTACGCCTTGGTGGCTTACCTCAGAAATCCGGTCGGGGAATTTGTCGAACGCCTCCGGGGCGAATTGCATCCCGAGCAGCCTCATCTTGCCGCCCACCTGACCGTGCTTCCGCCGCGTGTCCTGCACGGCACCGAACTCGCCGCACGTGAAACTCTGGAAGAGGTTTGCAGTCAAGTGGAACCGTTTATGGTCACCCTGGGTGATGTCGAAACTTTCTGCCCGCTCACGCCCACAGTCTTCATCCGTGTGGCGTATGCCGCCTACCGCATGCGCGAACTTCACGACCGGCTGAACACGGGAGTTCTGGCTTCGACGGAAGAATGGCCTTACATGCCTCACCTGACCATCGCGAAGATGAGCGCTGAAGCGCAGGCGCAGCAAGCCTATCGAGTCGCGAGCGAGCGCTGGAAGCACTTCGAAAGCTGTCGCGACATTCAGGTGAGCGAACTGATCTTCGTGCGCGAAGGGGAACAGAATCGCTGGATAGACCTGGCAGAAGTCCGACTGGGTCGCCAGCTGGTCGCGCCACGATAGTTTGGAGGCGGGCCTCGCACTTCAGACCCAAGAACTCTTCGGCTCTCCGAACCACAGGTCTAGCCCAGTTCGGCGTCCACAGTCCGAGGGTACATGTCCTTCTCGTCTATTGCCAAGGCTTAGTCCAGGGCGTACATAAGATGTTGGGTCGCTGCGTCGACGCCGATTCCTTGATGCGGCTTGTGGGACATCTCGGCCCGGGAGGCGTATGCAGACAGGGGTTTACGGATCAGGCTATCTGGGCACCATCGTTTCAGCCTGTCTGGCCGACTTTGGCGTCCCGGTAACCTGCTGCCATCCAGATAGTTCTCGCATGGTCGAAATGGCACAAGGCAACGTGCCATTCTTTGAAAAGAATCTGACCGAAGTCATCAAGCGCAATGTGCGCTCCGGGCGCTTAGCCTATTCCACCGACATTGAGTCCTTTGCGCGCAAGGCGCAGGTGATTTTTCTGGCGGAAGACACGCCGGAGCACCTGGCGGACCTGGCGATTCGGATTGCCCGCCTTGCTCCCAAGCCTCCCATTCTTTCCATCATGACCCCTGTGGGGGTCGGAACCGCCACCGGGGTGGAGAAGCGTTTGAAGGAGGCCGGGCTGCAAGCAACCGTCGTGTCGCAGCCGGTGTTTATCACTCCGGGCTGCGCGGTGGAAGACTTTAACTGGCCTGACCGGATCATCCTGGGGACAGCCTCCAATGATGCAGTGCTTGCGCTGAAACAGATTCTGCACCCGCTGGTCATGCGCGGCGTTCCTGTGATCGTGACCAATCACGAAACTGCGGAGCTGATAAGGGAATCAGCAACTGCTTTCGTCGCCACCAAGATTTCGTTCATTAACGAGCTCTCTCGCTTGTGCGAACACGTGAATGCCGATGCGGTAAGCCTCTCAATGGCTCTCGGGCTGGACAAGAAAATCGCACCTCGCTGCCTGCAACCCGGAGCGGCCATGGGCGGATTGTTCGCCGAGTCTGATATGGATTCGCTGGCCGAACTGGCGCGCGGCAAGGGAGTTTCTCTCAAAGTACTGAGCGCGGCCAGGGAAGTGAATCACAGTTTGGCCGACCGGATCTTGGACAAGATCTCGACCATCGTTCACTCCGTGCAGAACAAGGACGTGGGAATCCTTGGTTTGGCTTTCAAGCCCAATACCAACTCCGTCGCGGGCTCTTCTTCTCTACACCTGGCGAAAAACCTGGTCGCCAAGGGAGCGCGGGTTCGCGCTTACGATCCTGTGGCCATTTCCGAGGCGCGCATGGAATTGAACGGCACGGTTCACTATTGTGAAACGCCTTACGACGCGGCCGAAGGCATGGATGCGCTGGTGGTCGGCACCGGCTGGCCCGAGTTCCGCGGCCTCGATTTCGATCGCATCAAGCATCTGCTCAAGCGTCCCGTGATCGTTGACACCAAGAACCTTCTCGATTCGGCACGGCTGCGAGCCATGGGATTCGAATACGTGGGCGTCGGGCGTAACTGATGGCCCCACGATTCGTCGCGATTCGCCCCGGGACATGTACGACTTGCAGTGTCGCCGCTCGGGTCTTTTCCGCGCTGCTTTCTTCCCCCTCGCTCTGACACTGTTCTGGGCTAGTTGCTATAATCGTGAGATACGGTGGGAGTAGCTCAACTGGCAGAGCACCGGACTGTGGCTCCGGACGTTGTGGGTTCAATTCCCATCTCCCACCCCACTTCTAAACAACTTAGCAACTCTGCGATCCGTCCTGCGATTAGGCCCGTGGCAACGCAAGACGTACCCCTTTTTCGTGCGCTTCCCACATGTCCGCTGTAGCTGCATCGCCATAAATATTCATCGTGGTTCTGATGTCCGCGTGTCGCATAAGTTTCTGCTGCACACGGACAGGAGTACTGATTGACAATGCCGACATTGTTAGAGAGGCGATGTTACGGATTCGGGGCCGCAACTTTGTACTCCCCCGAAGTTATCGATCAGGACTTGTTAAACACAAGAGCATGGCTCATGCCCGCAAATTGAATCTCAATCAGAGTCTGTGAGCCGTCATCATTCTTTCGGTACACAAAGGCATCACGGTCATATCTGATCCCGCGTTTCACCCACTTCCCGTCCGCTGTGGCAACGGTGCTATTTTCTTGCGCAAATTTAACCATGGCAAAGGTGCTGTACGTTTCCCAACTGACGGCGCAGTCTTTCAGCTGCATCTGGACGCCTCTTGGCGCCTTAGCAGAGCGCAACAACCGGCCCATAGTGTCGCATCCCCCGTAAATAGTTAAGTTCCGCGAGCCCCTTTCAAAAACTTGAGGCTTGAAACCGCTGGACGTCAGTTTCTTGCGTATTTCCTCGGTCTTGTCATCAGCGTAGGGTCCCACGAGGACATGGTAGGAATTCGTCCAAAAACGGCCTTTCTCAACGACCGTCGCGCGGAACCCGAGGCGCGCCAGGTTGTCGTTTGCCCGATAGGCCAACACTGGGTCTTTGAATTTGCCCACTTCGTAGTACAACTGCGAACCCGCGTCTGAATTCTCTGCACTGGCATTCTGAATGACATGGTTACGGCCCGCTGGTTCGAGCGGGGAAAGCGGTGCGGGTTTAGTAGGAATGACATCGGAGCCAGCCGCGACCGGAGGAGCTGGCAACGGAGTCTTCGATGCTGTTGTCGCAATCGCCGCAGCGGGAACCGCGGAAGCCATCGGCGCAACAGCAGCAGTCGGAGTCAATGTCGCGGGAGTCGGCGTTGCGGGCGCGTTCTGTGCTGGTTGAGGTTTAGCGGTCTTTTTCACCTGCTCCGGTAAGATCTTCTCGGACGGTAATCTCGGAAGCGGCGTCGCTCCTGGTAGCACCACTCGCGAGGTGACCACCATTTTCTGCGGTGCCGGTGATTCTTCCTTTGGCGCTGAAACAATGGCCTGCTCCAGCGGCGGGTCCGCCACCATTTTCTGCCGTGCTTGTGATTTTTGCTTGGGCGCTGAAACTGTGGCCTGCTCCAGCGGCGGGTCCGCCACCATTTTCTGCGATGCTTGTGATTTTTGCTTGGGCGCTGAAACTGTGGCCTGCTCCAGCGGCGAGACCGGCGGCGCGCTTTGCACCTGCGAATGCGGCTTTGCCGCGAATCGTTCCCCCCACTGGATCAACGACTCACCGAGCTGATGCTTGTAGCTTCGAAACAAGAATGGCGCGGCTAGGAGAGCGGAAAGAAGAAGTCCAGTAGCCAAACCTCCAGAGAAGGCGGTGAATGGCGGCGGTACCTTCGCATCTCTCAAAACCATCGCCGGCAATTCAGAACCGTTGAAAGCGGATTTTGCCTCCGGTTGGCTGATCTCAAGGGCAGGGGTTGCGTGCCTTAGAAGGGTTGACAACGGGGACACGTGGTCAGAGGCGACTAGCGTAGGGAGGCTTGTCCACCTGCGCATTGGTTCGCGAGCTTCTTCGGGCAGATTCGTAAATCGCAATCCTGCGGTCTTTTGCGCCTTACCCGTCCATACCAGGTGGCCTTGGACCTCGATTCGACGATCACGCTCCCGGAACCAAAAACGGATTGTCTCACTCCGCTGAATGGGAGCAATCGAATGAAAGCAAAGGCCACCTTCAGAGATATTCAACACACTGCCGCCGTTACTGGGCTCAATATTGATGTAGGCGAATCTTTCCACGGTCTTCCGTGGAGTTAGACGACGTTCCGGGCCGTTCATGGGCTGCACCACTGATGGAGTATTCTGGGAGATCATTTCCGTAGTAGTTCGTTTCGACGAATAAACTTTGGCCAGCCAGATGACGCAAACCTGGTGGCCGTAATTCTCTTTGGCCAGAGGCCAAAAGAATGCAATGAGTTGACATCGTTGGCAACCCGCGAGAATGGGGAGGGAGACCTGATCAAGCCGCCGAGGCTTGCCTAGACAGTCGATGGGATCGCCACCTAGACCATCAGTACGGGACCACCTCCCCCACAAGTGCGGGGTCGGACGATGTCCTGTTTCCATATTAGGGGGTGAACTTTAGTAACCCTGAATGGGTTTGGCGATTACGGTAATCTACGCCTGCGCCCGGCGAGTTCTGCGAGGAAGCCGCCTACCGCTCCGTCTTTCAGACTCTAAGCCACCAGTGCGCCTTCTCTAAAGCCCAACGACCGCCAACAACGGAGGTGAAAGATGATTCTTCGGGTGGTGCGATCAAAGGCATCTCCCAGGCAGAAACACGCGGTCAGCGGCGCCACAGCGACGAACGAGGGATCGACCCGAATCTGTGTGGTTGAGCAGAATCACCTTGCAGCCCGCTATCTGCTTGAGATACTTGCCAAACAAACGACTCTCCATGCCGTCACGCTTGAGGATCTGATCGCGCACAAGCCCTCGGAGCGCGTGGCTCAGGTTTTCATCGTGGATCGCAAAGGAATTGATCTATCACTGCGCGAATGTCTCGACGTCTTGAGAGAGCGGCACCCAAATGCAAGGTTTGTAATCCTGGACGAGGAACAAACCCTGGAGCAGGCCGTCGGCCTACTCGCACTCGGAGTTCACGGGTTCGTGTCGTATACGCAGATTGATAAGCTGTCACAAGCCGTCGATCGCATATCACAAGGAGAACTGTGTTTCTCCTCCAGTGTGTTGGAGGCGTATGCGCAACGCTCCATCGCATCGTTGAACAACGTCAACCAGTCGCCCACCGGGCAAGCCATTACCCAGCGGGAGAGTCAGATCCTCGAACTGGTAAAGCGGCGGCTTTCAAACAAGGAAATTGGGGCGGTCTTGAACATTCAGGAGAGCACTGTAAAATTCCATCTCTCGAACGTGTTCTCGAAGTTGCGGGTGAGCCGGCGTAGTCAACTTCAGGCCAAGGACGAGCTCAGCAACCTTTGGAAACAACTGCTCGCCTCTTAGCGAAGGGACGGCTGAGCAACAGGCTAGTCGATCCCATACCCGTTGCGCATTGGCACGGCATAGGCAATGAGGGAACGTCTACTGGATGGTGAACAACAACGCCGGCGTCCGAGCGAAGGCGGGCAGACGCTGACAAGACGATGTGAGCGCCCGCCCGGGCAAGTTTGAAAACATCAAACTGCACTATGCCACCGGAAAAGCCGGCTCTTGGACTTCAATTTCTTCCCTTTCAGCAGTCTCCTCAGTAAGAGCGACGTGCCGTTTGGCTACGAGCATGTAAATCGAGGGCACAACGAACAGGGTAAAGACAGTTCCAATAATCATGCCGCTGACCAGCATGATACCGATACTGTTACGCGCTCCGGCCCCGGGCCCCTTCGCCAGGACGAGGGGGAAGTGGCCGACTACCGTGGCCGCCGTCGTCATCAGGATGGGGCGTAGCCTTGTGGTGGCTGCTTCGATGATCGCAGCGAGCTTGTCTTTTCCAGTTTCCTGGAGGTGGTTGGCAAACTCCACGATCAGGATTCCGTTCTTCGACACTAGACCCACCAGCGTGATCAATCCTACCTGGCTGTAGATGTTGAGCGTCGTCAGTCCCAGGAAGGAGAACATCAGGGCGCCGGAAATAGCCAGCGGGACTGAACCCACCAGAATGATGAATGGATCGCGGAAGCTCTCGAACTGCGCCGCCAAAACCAGATAAATCAGAATCGCGGAAAGCAGGAACGTACCCAGGAATTTGCTTCCCTCCACCCGGAGCTGGCGCGACTCGCCTCCGTAGTCGACCGTGAAGCCTTGGGGCAGGATCGCTTTGGCCTCGTCCTCCAAGAAACGCAATGCCTTGTCGAGTGGAACGTTGGGCGGGATCACTCCCTGAATCGTCACTGCATTGAGCTGCTGGAATTTGTTCAGCTGCCGCGGCTCGGTGGTGTTCTTCAAGGTCGCGAAGGTGGACAACGGGACCAGCTTGTTGTCCGAGCCGGTGACGTAGATTTGCTGCAATTGATCAGCGTTCAAGCGCTCCGTGCGTTTGATCTGCGGAATGACTTTATAGCTCCGGCCCTGGATGCTGAAACGGTTGACATAGTCACCGCCGAGCATAGTGGCAAGATCCTGTCCCGCCTGTGTCAGGTCCACCCCCTGGGAGCGGACTTTGTCGCGGTCAAACATGACTTCAGCTTGCGGCTGATCAAACTTCAAGTCGGTGTCGGCGAAGATGAAAAGGCCGCTGGCGAATGCTTTCTTCACCAGTTGATTGGCGAATTCATTGAGCTGCCTCGGTTCCGCCGCCGAAAGAATTACGAACTCAACCGGGAAATTCCCGCCGCCCGGCAACGGAGGCGGGGTCAACGGAATTACCCGGATCCCTGGAATTTTCGACAACGGTCCGACCGATTCGACCAGGAGTTGCTGAGCAGTCTTCTTGCGCTGGCTCCACGGCTTGGTGACCATACCTCCGAACCCACCGCTCGGGGAGGTAATCTGAAAGATGCTCTCGTTCTCAGGGAACGAGTGGTAAACATCGTAGACTCCGGAAGTGAATAGGTTGGTCTGGTCAATGGTGGAGTTCGCCGAGGACTGGATGACCCCGAAAACGACTCCCTGGTCTTCCGCGGGCGCCAACTCGCGCTGCGAGAACATGTAAAAGGGCACGATCAAAGCGACCACCAGTGCCCAAAGAACAAGCACGACAGGCCGGTACTGGAGCGTGCCACACAGCAAGCCCGAATAAGTGCTGCGCACGCTTTCAAAGCGGCGGTTGACCCAGCCCGCAAAGCCGCGTTCGGTGTCTCCCGTGCGCAGCAGCTTCGATCCCATCATCGGCGACAGCGTCAACGCCACAACGCCTGAAACCACCACGGCGCCAGCAAGGGTAAAGGCGAACTCGCGGAACAAAGCTCCGGTAAGACCGCCCTGGATGCCGACTGGCGCATACACCGCCGCGAGGGTAATCGTCATGGCGATGATTGGGCCGACCAGCTCCCGGGCCGCATCCTTGGCTGCCTGGAAGGGGGACTTGCCCATATGAAGGTGGCGTTCGACGTTTTCCACCATCACGATTGCGTCATCTACCACCAGCCCGACCGAGAGAACGATCGCCAGCAGAGTCAGCAGGTTGATGGTGAAGCCGAACGCCAGCATCAGGAAAACCGCGCCAATCAACGAAATCGGGATGGCCACGACCGGAATGAGCACGGAGCGGAACGATCCCAGGAACAGGAAAATCACAACGACTACGATGAGCAGGGTCTCTGTCAGCGTGCTCAAAACTTCGTTGATCGCATCCTGAATGTATGCCGTCGAGTCGTACGGGATGCCGACCTTCATGCCCGGAGGCAACTGCGCCTGGATCTCAGGTATCGCGGCGCGAACCTGCTTGATGACTTCCAGCGAGTTGGCCGTAGGGAGTACCCAGATGCCCATGAACGTCGCGGTCTCACCGTTGAAGCGAACATCCTGTTCGTAGTTCTGGGCACCCAGCACCACGTCGGCAATCTCGCCCAGGCGGACGACGATTCCCTTATCTTCCTTTACTACGAGCTGGCGGAATTCTTCGGGAGTCCGAAGGTCGGTGTTGGCAATCAGATTCACCGACACCATCGAACCCTTGGTCTGTCCCAGCGCCGAAAGGTGATTGTTTTTCGATAGTGCATCGCGCACGGCGGAAGCCGAGATGCCAAGCGCGGCCATCTTGTCCGGCTTGAGCCAGATGCGCATGGCGAAAGTGCGGTCGCCGAGGATGTCGGCCCGCTGCACACCGCTGATGCTGCTTAATTTAGGCTGTACCACCCGCGTCAGATAATCAGTGATCTGGTTCTGATCCAGGCTGGCAGATGAAAAACCGATGTAGATCGCGGCAAACTGATTGTCCGCAGTTTGCAGGTCGATCACCGGAGCCTGGGATTCAGGTGGCAAGTCATTGCGGACCTGAGCCAGCTTCGCCTGGATCTGGGTAAGGGCCGCGTTGGTGTCATAGTTCAGCTTCAGGTGCACGGTGATCGTGCTCAGGCCCTGAGCGCTCGACGACTCCATGTAGTCGATGCCGTCCGCGCTGGCGATAACCCGCTCCAGCGGAGTCGTGATGAATCCGCGGACCAGGTCGGCATTGGCGCCGACGTAGACGGTCGTGACCTGCACGATTGCGATGTCACTGCGCGGATACTGCCGCACGCTCAATGAGCGAATGGCCTGCAACCCGGCAATTAGGATTACCAGATTAACAACGATCGCCAGGACTGGACGCTTAACGAAGAGGTCGGTAAATTTCATTTAACTGTCCTGAGGGTTGGGCGCCGGGTTGTTTTGCGGCTGAACCTTGTTGTTGACCTGGACGGCGGCGCCATTCCGCAACTTGAAAACGCCTGAGCTCACAATTTCATCGCCGGGGTTGACGCCCGAAACCACAGCCACCTGATCGCCGCGCGAACCCTCAATCTTCACGAACTGCTGACGTACACCGCGATAAGTATTGCCCTTTGGATCCTTCAACTCGGAGACCACGTACACTGAATCGCCGTACGGGGCGTAGTTGATTGCACTGGCCGGGAGAGCGATCACCGGACGATCTGCACCGGTTGTGATCTCCACCTGCACGAACATGCCGGGGCGCAGTTTGCCTCCGGGATTGGCCAGGGTTGCCTGCACCTGAACGTTCCGTGTCGCCTCGTTTACGACCGAGTCAAGAGCAGTCACCCGCCCGGAAAACTTGAAACCCGCCACGTCGTTGCTGGAAACACGCAGACTGCGACCAACTCCCACTTGGCTGGCTGTCTGCTGCGGAACGCCAAAATCTACATAGATCGGATTCAGCGCCTGCAGAGAAACAATGGCCTCCCCAGCCGACAGATACTGCCCCAGGTTGACCTGGCGAAGACCCAGGATTCCCGAGAACGGCGCGCGGATGGTTTTCCGCGCAATCGTGGCACGAATCTCTCCCACCTGCGCGTCCGTCGCCTTTTGCTGTGCCGTCGCATTGTCGTATTCCGTCCGGGCGAGGACGCCTTGCTTCACCAATTGTTCCATCCGGCCATAATTAATGTGCGCAAGATCGCGCTGGGCCTCCATGGCAGCCAGTTGGGCTCGCTCCTGCCGCGTGTCGAGCTCCACGAGCACGTCCCCCACTTTGACTGATTGTCCCGACACGAAGTTAATATGATCGACGGTTCCCGGAAGATCGGCACTCACCGTCACCCCCTGCACCGCAGCCGCTGTCCCGATCGCGTTTAGAGTGGCAGGCCACTTTTCCGCCTTCGCCACAATCGTAGTCACAGCCTCCGGAGGCGGCTGGAAGCTGGCGCCTTGCGCGACGGCGGTCTGAATTTGCCGAAATTTTACAAAGCCAAGGCCCGCGATGAGTGTTATGGCCACGGCCAACATCAGGATCATTCGCTTTGCCATGAGTCCCTCTTAAATGTCTTATGTCGCCAACAATACTTAGACTTGAAAATCTCGCTGCGGTTACTGGGCTGGGCCGCCTATTCCTGGCCTGCCAGTGGTCCGCTCCGAGTAGGAGCTATATAGATGTCACGCCGCGTGCATCGGTTCCAAAAAATGAGCGGCCCGAATCCTCGCCTTGCCTTGTCCTAATCGGCGTGGGACGGCCACTCTCAGCCAGAACCAGACGCCGCATCGCCAGCGCCTGCCCCTTCACGGCTTCCTGCTTTGTGCAGTTCAACAAAGTCGAGCACTCCTGCAAGGAGTACCCCCTCAAGGGCCGACATAACAAAGACAAAACGTTCAAACGGCACCAACTGAAGAACGGAGGTCAAGACGTCGCGACCGGCCAAGGATTCAGCATAGCCAGGGAAGAAAAACCTGAAAACTCCATATTTCAAGCATCGCCATAAATATTCATCATGGTTCTGATGTCCGCGTGTCGCATAAGTTTCCGCTGCACACCGACAGGAGTACTGACCGAATCCAACCAAGTGCGATGAGTGTGGCGGAACGTGTGTGAGCTGACGTGACCGATGGCCGCTTCCTTCGCAGCCCATTCGAGCGTGTGCCAGACGTGTGTGTAGCTCAATGGCTGACGACCCAGCTTCACCGGAGAGGCAAACATCCAATCGTGTAGTTGTGAACATTGGGCTGTCTGCAGCCATTGCGTCAGGACTTCAAGCAGTTCATCTGCACAGACCATCGTGCGGGCGGAAGTCGAAGACTTTACGTCATCCACAATCTGCTTGACCACACCACGCTCTGTGCGGATCGTCCTTCCGAGCCAATCCACGTCGAACCATTTCAGCCCTAGCACCTCCTGAGATTCGAAGACCGAAACTGACTGCGAGTAGCAGCATTGTGCGCCAGCAGGTATCGTTGTAGCGCAACACTTCCAGGAATTCGGTGATCGGGCTCACTCTGGTATGTGACTTGGATTCGGGCAGGAATGGAAGCTGGAGACATCGCGCGCTAAAAAGGCTGCGACATACTGGGCTGGCTTTGTAGAGAAGAACGAGTTACCTAGTGGTCATCGCCTATCGACAGGAGGAGCCACTGGAAACTGCCGCCACGAAGAGTTCCAGTGCCCACCGGATAGGAGGCTTATTGATTAATGCGCTACAAGGTAGGTTTTGTTAGAGGTTTTTAGTTAACATGTCTTTTCTCTTTACCCTGCCGAGGAGGATTTCCATGGTCCGTAAATCTCTGTGTAATCTGTTTGCCGCGCTGCTTTGCCTGACCGTCGCAGCCGCTGCCCAGCAGTATGATCCCGGCATGATGAAAGGCATGAAGTGGCGCCTGGTCGGGCCCTTCCGCGGCGGTCGTGTACTCGCTGTCACCGGTATTCCCGGCAATCCCTACACGTTTTACTTCGGCGGAGTGGCTGGCGGCGTTTGGCGCACCACCGACGGTGGCAATACCTGGGTTCCGCTGACGGATAAAGAACCATTCGCCTCGATCGGTTCCATCGCGGTCGCCGAGTCGAACCCCAGCGTGATTTACGTGGGTACAGGAGAGTCCTGCATTCGTGGCAACATTTCGTATGGCAACGGAGTGTTCAAGTCCACCGATGGCGGCAAGTCGTGGGTGTCGCTAGGCCTGAAAGATACTCAACATATTGCCAAAGTGTTGGTGGATCCGCGCAATCCGAACGTCGTTTTCGTCGCCGCTCTCGGCCACGCTTACGGACCTAATGTGGACCGCGGCGTCTACCGCTCCAATGATGGCGGCAAGTCCTGGGACAAAGTCCTCTACAGAGACGACAAGACCGGCGCGATTGATCTGGCTTTCGATCCACACAATCCCAACGTGCTGTTCGCCGCTCTCTACCAGGTGCAGCGCACTCCCTGGAGCCTTGAAAGCGGCGGGCCGGGCAGCGGCCTGTATCGTTCCACCGATGGGGGCACGACGTGGAAACACCTGGAAGGGAACGGCCTGCCTTCGGATATCATGGGCAGGATTGGAGTCTCGATCTCAGGCGCGGACTCCAACCGGGTTTACGCGCTGATCGAAGCCAAGGAAGGTGGCCTGTTCCGCTCCGACAACGGCGGCGACACCTGGGCCAAGATCAACGAGGACCAGCGCCTCACCCAGCGCGCCTGGTACTTTACTCATATCTTTGCTGATCCGCGCAGCGTCGACACCGTCTACATGCTGAACACGGGGATGTTCCGCTCTACCGATGGTGGCCGGAGCGCCACCCTGCTGCCCGTACCCCACGGTGACCATCACGGCCTGTGGATCGATCCCACCGACCCGCAACGCATGATCAACGGCAACGACGGCGGCGCCACCATCAGCGTCGACGGGGGCAAGACCTGGAGCACGCAATATAACCAGCCCACTGCGCAGTTCTATCACGTCACGGCCGACAATCGGTTCCTCTACTACCTCTACGGCGCGCAGCAGGACAACAGCACCGTGGGCATTGCTACCCGCACCGACGACGGCTACATCGGCCGCCAGCACTGGTATGACGTGGGTGGCGGCGAAAGTGGCTACATTGTTCCCGACCCCCGCGACGCCAACATTGTGTACGCCGGCTCGGGCGGGGGCGCGCTCACTCGCTTCGACAAACACAACAACCAGGAACAAGACATTACCGTTTGGCCGGTCGACGGCTCCGGCCATGGAGCCAAGGATCTCAAGTATCGTCAGGCCTGGACCGATCCCATTGCCATGTCCCCGCACGATGCGGACGTGCTCTACACCGCCGCCGAGGTTGTCTTCAAGACTACCGACCACGGTTTGAACTGGACCACCATCAGTCCTGACCTTACCCGAAACGACAAGAGCAAGCAGGGAAGCTCCGGCGGTCCGATCACCAAAGACAACACCAGCGTCGAGTATTACGACACCGTTTTCACGATTGCGGAGTCACCGGTGCAGAAGGACTTGATCTGGGCGGGCACTGACGATGGCCTGATCCACATCACGCGCGACGGCCAGCACTGGACCAACATTACCCCCAAGGGACTTCCGGAATGGAGCATGGTCAGTCTGATCGAAGCGTCTCCATCGGATGCGGGTACCGCCTACGCGGCCGTGGATGCGCACAAGCTTGATGACCACAGGCCCTACATCTTCAAGACCACTGACTTCGGCAAAACCTGGGCGAAGATCACGATCGGGATTCCCGACGGCGCTTACGTTCACGCTGTCCGAGAGGATCCCCTGCAGAAGAACCTGCTCTACGCCGGTACCGAAACCGGAATTTACATTTCGTTGAACGGTGGCGGGAACTGGCAGTTGCTGCAACTGAATTTGCCGACATCCCCCATCCACGATCTGGTGGTTAAAGGGGACGACCTCGCCGTGGCAACGCATGGCCGCTCGTTCTGGATTCTCGATGATCTCTCCCCTCTCCGCCAGCTCAGCGCACACTCGAACGAGGATGTAGTTCTCTACAAGCC
>Ga0193732_1000059_pt1 | contig 24249 bp, 25 predicted proteins | sample U1s1metaG_FD_145077 | JGI IMG/M metagenome (GOLD analysis project Ga0193732, IMG submission 145077) | Soil microbial communities from a riparian zone of the East river system, Colorado, United States - U1s1 | ecosystem: Environmental > Terrestrial > Soil > Riparian zone | place: USA: East River...
AACATTCCTGCTTGTAAGGAGTCAGTAGTTATTTCTGAAAATAGATTTAACGGATTCAGCTACGACACAAATTGATTTTCATTAACATTAACAGTGCCAATCCATTTCCAACATCGAGCTGCAAACATATATCTAATAAATATCGGTAGATTGACAGGTAAGTAGCTCGAGACAGGTGCTATATGCCCCAGAAATCACCTATCGCCAGCACTCATCATATGACTTTTAAGTAAGTTTTGAAGTTCTCTTGTCAGAGATGGTTTTTGGCAGAGACATAAGGCTTAACAGAATTCTGAGGGATGGTAAGATGCTGTGCATTCCGATGGATCACGGTATTACAAATGGGCCTATGCGCGGTTTAGAAAACGTTCATGGTATGATTTACAAATGTGAAAATGCTGGCCTTACTTGTGTCTTAGTTAATAAAGGCGTTATAAAGTCAATGCCAAGACCCACAACTATAGGTCTAATAGCCCATTTATCTGCTAGCACTGCCGTAGGCCCTTCTCCTAACAGGAAGGTACTCATTGGAAGCGTCGAAGAGGTTATCCGCCTTGGCGCAGACGCAATTTCAGTCCACGTAAATATTGGGGATAAAGATGAGCCAGAGATGTTGCAGCAGTTGGGAATGGTCTCTGATAAATGTGATGAGTGGAGCATTCCTCTAATTGCTATGATGTACCCCCGAGGTGCAAACGTTAAAGATCCTTATGATCAACAAATTGTAGCACATGCTGCACGAATTGGTGCAGAGGCCGGAGCCGATATTATCAAAACCGTATATACTGGTCACATTGATTCCTTCAAAAAAGTTATAAAAAGTTGTCCAGTTCCTATTGTTATCGCAGGAGGCCCAAAAGCAAAAGTTGACAAAGATATCCTAAACATGTGCGCTGGGGCTATGGAAGCTGGTGCTATAGGTGTAACATTCGGGCGCAACATTTTTCAACACCGTAACCCTCCCTCGATTATACGAGCGTTATATAGGATAATAACGGGGAACAAGATTTCAGATGATGGAGTGAGATAATGAAAGAAAAGAGAGTAAAAGAGCTTATAATCAATCCCACTGTTTCAAGATCCGATATACCTCATTTTCTGTCTACGCTCAAAGGCATTACTACTCTAAATATTGATCCGACACTGGTCAAGGGAACAAATTTTAGAACGATGTCGGAATCTAAAGAGGCAGATATGGTAATATGTAAAACAATCGAAGAATTAAGAAAAGTGAAGTTAAGCGGAAAGCTTCCGGGATACTTCAAAAAGGTGTTAAGCAATAATGATATTGAAGACATTGGAAGAGCGTCTGAAGAAGGCGCAGAATTTGTTATTGTAGAAGCAGCTGACTGGAAGATCATTCCTTTAGAGAATATCATCGCTAGGCTACAAAAGTCTAAAACCAAAGTTTTCACTACTGCTAATAATTCCCAAGATGTCAGAACAATGTTTACGATTTTAGAGTTAGGAGTAGATGGCGTGATATTATCTGCAAATACCGAGTCAGAAATCAATGAGTCTAAGCAGTACTTCGACAATATCGCATTTCCCATTAAGCCTGCCAAAATTATAGAGGTAAGGGATGTGGGTACAGGCGAACGTGTCTGTGTGGATACCACTTCGATACTCGAAATGGGCGAAGGTCTACTTGTAGGAAGCAGATCAAACTTTATGTTCCTAGTTCATAATGAATCGGTAGGATCATCATTTACCTCGCCTAGACCTTTCAGAATAAACGCAGGAGCTGTGTACTGTTATACTATAGCGCCTGAGGAAAAAACTAAATACCTTTCTGAAATTGAATCTGGCAGCGAGGTGTTAATTGTCCATTCAAATGGTAATGCAAGACGTGTAACAGTTGGAAGATCGAAGATTGAAACACGCCCTTTAAGATTAATTAGAGCTGAAATTGATGGTGAGACAGGAACTGTAATTTTACAAAACGCTGAAACAATTAGACTCTTAACCAAGGAAGGTGCATTAATACCAGTAACTGAAGCCAAAGTAGGAGAACATATTCTTGCTTATTCAAAGCCTCAGTCAGGTAGACATTTCGGAATTGAAGTCGAAGAGTATGTGTTAGAAAAGTAAAATTTCGGATGCTATCGTTAAATAATCTTTATCGAAGAGTCGATTATTATAAAGTATTCCCAATATGGACGAATTCATTAAAGTCGATTAATGCTTATTCAGGAAAACATTATTGATCAACTGATTACAGGCGATTGTAAATTTGTATTATCTGAACTTCAAGAGAATTCAATACAACTGACAATTACTTCTCCTCCTTATCGAAACGCAATAGATTATGATATGCACGTCTCTGGGAATGGAGGCTATTATCGTGGCAGAACAACAGTCGAAACTGGTGATTATCTTAATGAGATGGTAAATGTCTTTAATGACAAGGTTTATCGAATAACCAAGGAGGGAGGTTATTGTTGTATAGTAATTGGTAACGAGGTTGTTAATGGAACGATTCTTCCGTTACCTCATATGCTATTGTCAAAACTTGTAAAACCATTCGGTAGTTGGAATCTCCATGAAGAGATTATCTGGCACAAAGTTACAGGTGGAACAAACAGATATGGGTCATTTGTGATAAATCCATACCCAAAATATTATAGAGCAAATATAATGCATGAATTTATTCTTGTTTTGAGAAAAGGAGATGTAAATAGCGGTAGAACACAACGAAAGGACATTCTTCCTGCAACTCATGAGGAATGGACAAAAGAGATCGCTAATTCCGTGTGGCATATAGCGCCTGTCCCTCCTGGCCATATACATCATCCCTGTCCGTTTCCCGAAGAGATTCCATATCGTCTAATGAAGCTCTATTCCTATGAAGGAGATACAGTTCTTGACCCATTCAATGGAAGTGGGCAAACTACCAAGGTAGCATATAACTTTGGACGACATTATGTTGGCATAGACGTATTAGGAGAATATACCGGACTTGCAACGTCCAGACTTAGCGAAGAGCAGCCACATATAAGACCTAATGCACTGATTGCCAATTGGAAAAAAATTCCATCTCATTATAGGACACACAATCATTAATGTTTATGTTTAATTATCTGTAACGGCCATATACTAGTTTAGAAATGGCAGCAGCTAGTACACCAAATGTCAAATCTCCGAAATCGTGTCGCTGCAATCTCTGCGGCAGAGTTTTTGATAGTTCGGCAGAATTAAATGCCCATCAGAGAATGGAACACGATGAGACCAGTCACCCTCCCGCAGGCGTAGGCTAATAGTGCTTCTTAAGCTAGATTCGGAAAGATAGCAGTTACGGAAAAGATTAAAGTGCTTAATGTGATGTAACTTCGAAAGTAAAGTATCTTGGTCAGAGTCTGTGTATCGATAGCCAATGAAAAGTTGAAAACATTATATGAGCAAATTAATCGAGCATTTGATTTTGGAGCTGACTACGTGGAAATTCGTTTTGATTTCTTTAAACTAGATGAACTTGAACAAGCCATGAGTATTGCAGAACCATTCAGGAAGAAGGCAGTTTTCACTCTAAGATCACCTAGAGAACAAGGCAGATTTAAATGGCCTAGACCTTTTAGAATCGCCTGGCTAAAAAGACTCGCAGCATTTAAACCAATGCTTCTTGACGTCGAGCTTCAGACTCTCAAAGACAATTGTGATTTGCTGGAATATTTACATGATGAGCATGCCAATCTCCTGGTTTCTTGGCACGACTTTAAAGCTACTCCTCCTTACAAAGAATTGTCATGCAAATTAGAGCAAATGGGTAGATATAGCAAGTATATTAAAATAATAACCACTGCGAAAAACGTGCAAGATACGCTAAGAATACTTGATTTGTATGACGAAGCCAACGGCTTAAATTTAATAGCTTTCGCGATGGGTGAAGTGGGAACTCTATCTAGGATCTTGTGCCCCATCACAGGAAATGCTCCATTTACATATGCTACACTTGAGAAGGCTATAGCTCCCGGGCAGCTAACATTAGAACAAATGAGAAAGTTATATTCTAGAATTGATGGTACTTCATTGGGCAAAGATCATGCGGAGCGAGGTTAAGACGTATTGCATAATCGGTGACCCAGTCAAGCACTCCCTGTCTCCTTCAATGCAGAACGCAGCATTTAATTTTCTTGGACTAAATTGCAGCTATTTATCGTTCAGAGTTCCAAGAGGAGAGCTTAAAGAATCAATAGAATCACTTAGAGCTGTTGGTTTCGCTGGCTTTAATGTAACAATACCTCATAAAGTAGACATCCTGAATTATCTTGATGAACTTGACCCTGTCGCTAAACTTGCAGGGGCAATAAACACTGTTAATAATATTCATGGAAGATTTAAGGGCTATAATACTGATGTGGCAGGCTTTATAGAACCCTTGCATACCCGCAATGTGAACTTTAATGGAATCAAAATTTTATTACTAGGAGCAGGAGGGTCTGCACGCGCTGTAATTGTGGCCTTACAGAATAAACAGATATCAAAAATAATAATTGCAACTCGAGGTCATGAGAAAGCAAGAGAGCTTGTAAAAATAGGTTCTTCAATGGGCCTTTCATGTGAAGCTGCTAGCATCGATTCTGCTCAGGACCTTGCCATTAGCTCAGATATGATAGTGAACACAACACCGCTTGGAATGAACGACGAACAAAGTATCATAGACCATGAGCACATAGCCAAAGGTACTGTCGTTTATGATATTGTCTACAGGCCAATACTCACAAATCTGCTTGAGAATGCAAAGTATGCTGGTGCTAATATTGTGTATGGGTATGAAATGCTTTTACAACAAGGTGCAAAGTCCTTTGAGATTTGGACTGGGATGCGTGCTCCGCTAGAGGCGATGAGAAAAGCGCTCTTTGGTCTATTTGGTGAACCGGGTTGAAGAATAAAGTCAGGGCAACAATGCATGGTGCAATTTCTATAGTCAATGCAATTGCAACCGGTAATGGCGCAGCACTTGGTATTTCTCTTAAGGTAACCGCGGATGTGGATATCACCGATGGAAGTGGTATAAAGATTCTAACAATGGACGAAAATAACCTGATAAGGCGCATAGTTTACAATATACTTCCAAAGCAGATAATCTCGGAAAATTCTGTAAACGTTAGCATCAAATCAGAAATTCCTGTTTCTTTCGGACTGAAAAGCTCTAGCGCAGTGTCTAATGCTGTTTCACTTGCATGTTGGAAACTTATCACCGACGAAATAGACGATGAAGTAGTTCTTGAATCTGCTGTAAGGGCATCCCTAGATGCGAAGGTCTCTGTCACTGGAGCTTACGATGATTCAACTGCTTGTTATTTTGGTGGATTCGTAATCACTAATAACTATGCCCGCAAATTAATTCGACGTGAAAGGGCCCCAAAGAATCTTTACGCTATAATATTTCTGCCGGCTAATTCATTTAGAGGAAATATAAATCAGCTGAGCATAATCTCTGACCTTTTTTTTGATGCTTTTAAATTAGCCGAGGGTGGGGAATATTTGAAAGCGATGAAACTGAATGGAGTCATTGTTTCTGCTGCACTGTCAGCAAAATACGAACCTGCACTAGCGGCCCTGCAAAAGGGTGCATTGTCAGCAAGTATATCTGGTAATGGTCCCTCGGTGGCAGCTGTGACATATGAAGACAGGATAGATGATATAAAACTCGCATTTTCACAGTTTAACGGAACGATTATAGTTTCAAAAATCAACAATCAAAAGGCCAGCGTAGAAGAAATATTTGGTTAGTATTAAAGTAAACAAATCAAGAGTCTCGGGAGTGATTAGGTGTCCTTCAAGCAAAAGCTACACCCATAGAGCAATATCCATAGCATCCCTCACAGAAGGAAGATCTTGCATTAAAAATGCTCTGCTTAGTCGCGATACTCTTGCTACTCTTGCTGCAACCCAAGCGCTTGGATCAATAATCCAACACGAAGAAGCAACAGTATACGTTGAAGGCAAGCACCGTTTAAAAGTTCCACAGAATATTATTGATGCTGAAAATTCTGGTACTACAATAAGAATTATGACTGCGATGTCTGCACTGGTAAAAACCGGTTTTACAATATTAACTGGCGACGAAAGTCTTCGTAGGCGACCTATGGAACCCCTACTACACGCATTAAATGAATTAGGGGTTCAATGTTATTCTACGAAAATGGATGGTACTCCACCTATCATTGTGAAAGGAGGAGGAATTAGAGGAGGGACAGCCGGTTTGCAGGGAACTATTTCAAGTCAATTTGTATCTGCATTGTTGATTTCAGGGATATATGCAGAATCGGATATTACCTTAAAGATCAAGGGAAAGCAAGTATCAAAACCCTACATTCAATCTACACTTGCAACGATGAAATCGTTTGGCGTTACAATTGATCATCAGCCCGATTTGTCAGAATACTATATAGGACAGTATACCTACAATGCGGCTACTTTCGAAGTTCCAAGCGATTTTTCAACAGCTGCATTAGTTCTCTCAGCAGGAATTTTAGTAGGCGATGAACTAGTTATTAGGGGATTGGATTTCTCTCTGCCACAAGCTGACTCTAAGATATTAGAAATTATTGAAAAAATGGGAGGCAAACTTAAGGTCGATACAGGCAAAGGCGAAGTAAAGGTATACGGTTCAGAATCGTTATTTGGGGGAGATTTTGATCTTTCTGATACACCAGACCTCCTCCCAGTTGTGGCAGTCTTGGCGTTAAGATCGAATTCGCCTGTTAGAATCTATGGTATTTCTCATACGAGACTGAAGGAAACTGACCGAATTGCAAATATCACCTCCCAATTCATAAAATTGGGCGTAAGAATAAAGGAACAAAACAAAGACGAGATATGTATAATTCCTCCAAAGGTGCTCAAAAATGCTTCACTTGAAGCTTTTAATGATCATAGGTTATTCATGGCATTTACCATTGCCTCAATGCTAACACAGAAATCTATCGTTGCCGGTGCAGAATCTGTCGATGTATCGTATCCAAACTTTTTGCAGGACATGAAAAGAATAGGAGCTCGAATTTCTTCGATGCCAGAGCGGGAATAACTAAGATCGATACGGATTATAAAAGCAAACATACAACATTTTACTTTTTTGGATTGTTTCTGAGATATAAACTCCATAACGACAATATATAGAATTAAAATTAAAATAAGAATAGGTGTAACAGCAAGTGGTAGGAAATATTATCGGAGAACGTTTTGTGGCAATGAGTTTTGGCGAAAGTCACGGTAAATGTATTGGAATGGTGGTTGACGGCTGTCCTGCCGGTTTGCCACTGGATGAGACAGATATCCAGGCTGACCTAGATCTCAGAAAGCCGGGCCAATCTATGATCACTAGTCAAAGAAAGGAAGAGGACAAAGTAGAACTTATCTCTGGAGTTTTTGGAGGGTTTACTACAGGTGCCCCTGTTTGCATGGTCATTTGGAATAAGGACTCGGACTCGAGACCATACGATTTGATCAAAACAAAGCCAAGACCTGGGCACTCAGATTACCCTGCAATGATAAAATACGGTGGCTTTGCTGACTACCGTGGAAGTGGTAGGTTTTCCGGTAGGTTAACTGCAACCTTTGTGATGGCTGGGGCAATTGGGAAGAAATTATTAAGATATTCATTAGGAATTGAAACCGTAGCGTACACAACAGAGATTGGTCCTATCAAAGCAAATCAAGTAAGCTTGGAAGAAGCAAAAAAAAATAGATATGCAAACGATGTAAGATGTCCTGACATTCAAAATGCGGAAAGAATGAAAGAGGCAGTTACTGATGCAAGGAGACAGGGTGATTCTCTAGGAGGAGTTATTACTTCTATTAGTACTGGACTTCCTTTAGGATTTGGTGAACCAATATTTGGATCATTGGAATCTGATCTAAGCAAGGCCCTATTCAGTATTCCCGCAGTAAAAGCTATTGAATTTGGTTTAGGCTTTGGGAGCTCAAGTATACGTGGATCAGAGAATAACGATTTGTATGTCAGGCGCAACGATAAAATAATTACTAAAACTAACAATTCTGGCGGAATTTTAGGTGGGCTATCTAATGGAATGCCAATAGTAATAAGAATTGGGTTCAAACCTGCATCATCGATAGCAAAAACGCAGAAGACCGTTGACCTTGCAACGGGTTTAGAAACAGATCTCGTTGTTCCGGGGCGCCATGATCCCTGTGTTGTCCCTAGAGCGCCGCCAATAGTTGAATCTGTAGTGTCGATGGTGTTAACGGACCATGCAATAAGGGGCGGCTTTATCCCGCCAGTTTTAAAGAAGTGATTGAAGATAAAAAGTAAGAATGATGACCTGGAGAAACTTCGGATAGACATACGTGATGTAACATCTGACATTATATTCCAAGTTAAAAAGAGAATGAAACTTTCTGAAGAAATAGGTGAAATAAAAAAAAGACTCAATATTGATGTCCAGGATGAAAGAGTGGAACAAGATGTCAGAAAAGCGGTATTAAAGTTGTCAGATAAAATCGGAATAGACCCGGACTTTTCTCGGAGACTTCTCAATATTTTATTAATGGAATCGATTAGATTGCAGCAAAAAAAACAACGGGAAAACGAACTGGGACAGAATCCCGAAAAGAGGGAGACTCATCTTGATATTTTTAGGAAGGCTAAGCAACTTGAAGATTCAGGAAAAGAAATTATTCATATGGAAGTTGGGGAACCGGATTTCGCTCCCCCAAAAAATGTAAAAAAAGCCCTAGTCAGGGCATTTGATCTAGGACAATACCATTACACTGAAACGAGAGGGATCAGCAAATTATGTGAAGCAATTGCAAAAAAAGTTGGTAACAGCGTAGCAAAAGAACAGGTAATAATTACCCCAGGTGCGAGGTTTGCTGTCTTTGCGACAATTACATCTCTATTGAAAGCAGGTGACGAAATGGTTACTATAGAACCGGCATGGCCAGCGTATCGCGAATGCGCAGATTTTGTTGGGGCTAGGACTAAGGTTATAGATACTACAATCAAATCAAAATGGACACCTGATATCAAAGATCTAGAGGCTACGATAAATGACAATACAAAGATGCTTGTTCTAAATTATCCGAATAACCCTACTGGGAAGGTCTTAAACGATAAGACTTTGCTTAAAGTCTTATCGCTTGCAAGGGACAGGGGTATATATCTTCTGAGTGACGAGGTATACTCCGATTATGCTTTTAATGGATTTAAGAGTGTTTTAGAGTACCAATATGAAAAGGCTATAACAATTTCCTCTTTTTCAAAAGCTTATGCTATGACAGGATTCAGAATTGGATATGCAATTGCCAATAGAGAGATACTTGCCAAGATCGCCAAAGTGCAGGCAACTGCAATGACGAGCGTTGCAGAGCCCATACAATATTCAGCGTTAGCTGCATTGAGAGTAGAACCAAAGCAATATGCGAAATATATTAAAGAACGATTAAATTTTGTTACAGATAAGTTACAGAGGATAGGGCTTACCTTCGTTTATCCCGACGGAGCAATGTACGTTTTTCCAGAGCTCCAAAACCATCCCTCTGTTGGTGACGATATCACATTGATTAATAAACTTCTTCGAGCTGGCGTGGCCATAGCTCCCGGTAGTGGATTCGGAGCTAATTATAGAGATTTCGTTAGAATTTCTGCTTGCCAACCCAGACGCCTTCTGGAAAAAGGACTACATATCTTGAGCAATGCTTTAACCTCCGGAGAGTAACTTGATAAAAAACATCGCTATCATAGGAGGAGGAGGCAAGATGGGTTCGTGGTTCTCAAAGTACTTTTCGAATAATATGCGGATAAAGCAATTGGTGTATGATATCAATCCACAATCAATCAGATCCTACTCAAACGTCGTTGTTTGTGAAAATATTACTCAGTGTATAAGCTCCGCAGATCTGGTATTGCTCTGTGTGCCCGTGGCTCAAACCCCTTCCCTTATTACGTACTGCGCTTTAAAAATGAAATCACGTTCTATACTTGCAGAAATTTCGTCTGTAAAGTATCGGACGTTTAAAGCGCTTAAAAGAGTTTCCAAAAAAGTCAAACCACTTTGCATTCATCCTATGTTTGGACCCGGGGCACCCAGTATAAGTCAAATGAAAATTCTATTGGTACCAGTTAAAAATAAGGTGACTGAATTAAACATTCTAAATAGCATATTTGAGGGTGCAAAAATAACTATTCTTCCTGATCCTCATACCCATGATGAAGCAATAGCTATAGTATTGGGACTTACATACTATATGAATCTGGTATTTTCGAACACCGTATCACGCGAAGACCTTTTAACTCTTAAAAATGCTTCGGGAACAACTTTCGCTATCCAATCTCTACTGAGCGAAAGTATTTTAACAGATCAACCAGACCTAATCACATCCCTTTTAGTTGAAAATCCATTCGTTAAAAAACATATTCAAAAATACCTTAGGAATGCTCTTGCATTTTCAAGGTTGGTTTTTGATCGGGACGACAGAAAACTCAAGGCAAGATTTACCGTTATAAAATCACATGTCCAAGAACAGCAAAATTTAGAACTAGCATATAAGCAAATGTATCAGATTGTAGAGCAATTAAAAGATTAGAATTGATCGAAATATCACGTTTGCTTTCTTGAGAATAAAGAATGCATTTGTTACGACGAATCCGCATTTAAGCGACCCATGACTTTATTGTAGGCAAACTTCCATCCATTAGGTCCTATTGCAGGAATCTTAATAATATTTTTAACATTAAGATTTGACCAAGTCCCCTCTGGTCCTTGCACTAACATAGGTACATCCATAAGTCTTAGCATAGTAGAATCATTCTGACTATCGCCAACACCAAAAAATTTTACATTATCTTTGTAGCATTTTTTTTTATAAAGATTTATCATGATACCAACAGCCTTCCCTTTATCATTACCGATGGTCACATCAAAAAACCTTCCTCCATAAATTGTCTTTAGACCTGATTGTTCAGCCACCTTGGCAAATCTTCTCTGTTGTCGTCGATCTATCTGCAAAATAGTTTCTCCGTACTCTCGTTGAGCCATTCTTCTCGCAGAGGCAGGCGGCATATCCGTTAAATGACAGAGAGATTCAATTGATAGATCTGCCACACCTATAAACTTGAATTTGAATTGGTTCCTGATATTGAGAAGTTTTAGCCTGATCTCTCTCGCAGGTTTTCCGAGTTCGATTATATCATACTCTTTAACTTCTTTGTGATTAGGCATATCAGATAAAGAGCCAAAATAATCCTTTGGAATTACAATTGCTCCACCGTTCTCTACAATAAAGGGTTCCGTTAATCCAAGTTCCCTTCTTATCTTGATTTGTTCAGCTCGTGTTTTGGCAGAACAAAGGATAACTGGTATATTCCGATTTTTTAAACTGCATATCAAGTCCTTGACCTCTCCAAGCTCTCCAGTTTTAATGTCTGTTAAAGTACCATCTATGTCTGTAAATACGACTTTCTTTATCATGGATAGGTAAGCTCGATAATGAGTTAAGTGAGTCTTATTATATGTATAAGTTTTTTAGGAATGGAAATGTAAAGGCTGCAAGGGCCTTAACATTATTAATGACAACAATAACGCTCCACTCAGAGTCTTCCATGATGCCAGCCCTAAGTTATCGAAAAGAGGCGATAAAATTAGGGTAGAAGGAAGGTAGCTTATGAGCATCGTACCTATCCCTTCATAAAGCCCAAAATAAAGCCTGCTGTGAGCCCGCCCGTTAGAGGAATACCAAAATTTATCATCGCTGAAGAAAGGTAATCCCCCCCGGGAATATAGTTTGAAACGTGCCCTGAAGTAACATTACCCAGTGCTGTCAAACTCATGGATTGAATTTTGTTCCAGTTTACTGTTATTAGTTTCTGATATTCCAATGCTATAAAAGCAACAAAAAGGAGTCCTATTATCACAAGTATAATCTTCACGACCTTTTTTATAGCATATCCAACTAGAAATCCTGTAATTCCTCCGAAGCCTACCGAGGTTGCTGTGGATGCAAGAGTACCCAAGTCGACGCTCATTTCTTATCGTTATCCCTTACAGATATCTGCTTATAGCCAATACGATTATTTTTCTTGTACGTAAGTTAGAAAAAACAATGCCGTACTTTTTTCTTATGAGATAATAGTTGACATTTTGTCGTATACTTAATTTTAGATATTGTCATATCTAGGTATCCTAAAACTGTACACCCCCGAAATACAAATGCCCCCATGCAGAGAGGATAATTGTATAAAAAGTAGTAAATCATACTTGATGACATGAACAAAAAAATGGCCATTTATGCATCGGTGCTAGGAGGTATTGGTGGTGCTACACTAGCTGCCGTGGTAATTTTTGTTCTGAACTCAGGAATTTTAAACACCCGATATTTTAACGTAGGGCAGGTAAGTAATCAAAGCGTATTAGATACTACAGAGCCAATCAGACTTTCAGTTAAAAACCTAACTGTAACACAAATTAATAATAAAACAGTATATATTCAAATTATATTAAAGTTGCATAATCCCACCCCGGCAACTGCTATGCTGGAAGCAATACAATACAATGTTTTGATCGACACTAAACGTATAGCCTCCGGAGAAATTGGTGGAAAGCTAGGGGGATTTGTGGATTCCCAAGCACAGATTTTTCCTGTCATTAGCAACGGTACGATAGTCTTGAAAGATGCAAAGTTGGTGCAGCGAAATATGCTAGCTGATAATAGCTGGAATAAGATAACAGGTAATAAGGCAATTTACGAAATAATTGGAACATACTCCTATAGACAGACCTCAGGTCTTCAGGCAACTGAAGCAGATCGAGATTTCAAATTAAAGTATCCCTAGATTTTATAGTACTGCTCAAATAAGCTGAGTAAACTGCTACAGATGAAGGGGAAATTATGACATCTTCAACATCCTCATCTCTAAAAGGTATATGGTGTAAACAGACTTCGATAAGTGTCTCTAAGGATGATTTGTGAACCATTATACCACAATTTTAGCGGCAACTTATCTTTAATCACTATTTTTTTGCAAGACCTAAGATGTTATCTAGCGAAAAGTTTGATTGCTTTTTTTCTCGGGTATAACATCTATCATAATACTTACAAGTTAAACATAGATCACATGGTTCTACAATAGGGACTTTGTTTTCTTTCAATAATGTGCTTAGTATGCGAGCTCTTCTAATAATCTCCTGAAACATTCTATTGTTCTTAGTTATCGAAAACTCCGCAGCTTTCCCTTCTCCAGTAAGGTATAGTAGAATCCCTTCGGGCTTGTTAAATGCAAATAGACAGGCATTAAGATATAATAAATCACGAGGATGAGGGATATCAGGGGGCTCCGTGACAACCTCGAATCTAACAACTAATTCATCATCAATCACTAGATCTGCATCTACATCAAGCACAAGGCTATCAACTCTATATTCTCCTGGGACACCTTTAAACGAACGCCTAAAGCTATCCTTTATCAACGTAGAAATCCTAGTAGCATTGTCGGCAGGACACGGGTCTTTACGTTCATAGTATGCTAAGCGCGTGCAGCGGGAAGCCTCATAAGCATGAATTCTGTCAGGATTATTCCGGTTTATACTCTGGCCCAACTCACTGAATGCCTGATCAAAAGTCTTGTCAATCATCTTCCTTACGTCCCTATCACCCATCATGAGCTGCAGATTACAAAAGGGGTATTTATACTTGGAAAAAAGTGTCCTCCCGTAAGTGGTCTAGAACCCTAAGCTTTTATTTGAAGCCTTTACCCAAGGCGAAAGTTTTTTTCCTATCAGCAGATTGTTAGTATATATGCGATACACCAGAGAACAATTGCTGTTGGAGTATGATCAATCTCAAGAACCTGGTTTAGGCAATCACTCTCAAACACAACCCAGTCATATTCTCGTCTAAATATGTAGATTTTAGCTTTACTAACTCATAAGATCAGAAACTATGCTTATAGGATTTCAAAGAATAGTAAGGGCAAAGCAATACCGTTTATGCTATTGTCGATCGTAAGCTTTTGTCTTGTTGACATGTGGGATCGAATAAAGTGGTTTAACTAAATCTGATACGTCTACCCAGCATTTAGCAATTTTTTCCATAGAATAAATAGAATTAAGAATAGCAATTGTTGATTCAAGATTTTTTGTATCTTTTCTTGCAGACTCATCCTTTGCTGACTTCATGAGCTTATCAAACTTGCCGTATATTTTTGCAACTTCAATTGACTCTGATCTATTCTTGCTAGTAAAAGCCGCAACAGATTTTTCTTGCATTTTTTCAATCAACCAGCTAGCTTCGGTTATTTCATCTATGAGTCTTGTACCAGGAAAATTTAGAAGTGCAGATGAAAAGTCTGTGATATAGTCTCCTGCACTTTCCAGATGATTAGCGGCAATTCTATAGTCCAAAATATCGATGTTAGTCAAATTTAGTTTTCTCGCTAATGCTTGGTCTATCATAGCAGTCCTGATCAGCCTTACTAGCAAAAAATATTGTCTGTCTACTTCATCATCTCTGCTGTCAATTGATCGGTTAACTTCACCTCCATTTTTAAAAAGTCCATTGATAGTATCCCTATACATTCCTGCCACTATCGAATTCATTCGTCTTAGAATTTTCTCAGCATCTAAGGCGTTTGGATCGAGTAAGAATTGCGAAAAAATGTTTGAACTATCTTCGTCGACTATTTCTATACCTACGAGCTTCCTCATTACCCTCGTAATAAGCTCTCGATCCTCGAATGTTATGCTCGATTTTCCACAAATACGGATATTATTATAACCGAGCAAGTAGGCTCCGTAAATTTGATTTATCAAACTGTCAATGGATAATGGTAGGTATTGGATTGTCACCTCTTTAGTGTCCTCGTTTGAGACTTCTGAAGAAAACAACGAGATTGAGTTATCCCTATTGACCTCCAAAAGGAGGGTATTTCCCTTTCTCAAATTATTGCTTTGGACCCACTGGCTAGGCAGAGATATCAGCATACTGCTACCAATCTTTTGGAGTCTTCGTGCGTATTGAGACATGAAATGTTTATACTAGTTTATACTAATTAAACATTATTTTTATATTTTTTAATATCTATAAATGATCATGACATCAGTGGTTACGGCGCCTATAGCCGTAGCTAAAGCATTCAGTCCAGGTCACATTACGGGGTTTTTGGAAAAGCCCCCTAGAACAAATGATTACCTTCATGCAGGTTCTGTTGGTGCAGGGTTTTCTATCGATCGAGGAATCTCAACTACTGTTAAAGTTTTTGAGAATAATCAAAACTGCTATCAAATTATGATTAACGGTAAGCGAGTTAAGAATGCTGAAGTGTCTAGATGGATTGTAGAAAAATATCTGAAATATCTCTATCAATCATGCTATATTAAAGTGGAACATGAAGTTAGCATCCCGATAGGTTTTGGACTTGGCTCTAGCGGGGCGGCTGCATTGAGCTTATCATATGCACTGAACGATGCTCTTGATTTACGATTTACTAGTGAAAGAGCTGCACAGATCGCACATAACGCAGAAATTGCGTGCAAGACTGGGCTTGGAACAGTGATCGCTGAATTCACAGGTGGATTTGAGATTAGGACTGGTATCGGCGGACCTGGTATAGGTACAATTGACAAGATTAGGGTTGATGATTACAAAGCCGTAGTTTTGTGTATTGAACCAATTTATACTAAATCATTTCTTAACGATAGGTTTAGCAGATCTATAAATGGCCTTGCACGTGCTATGCTGAGTAAGCTATTGGTTTCTAGATGCGTAGACGACTTTTTGAACATCTCCTATGATTTTGCGAATCGTATTCATCTCACTGAAGGTAAATGCAAGGCACCTTTAAAGTGTCTGATCTCAAGAAACATTGCTTGCAGCGTTGCACTGTTTGGAGAAACAATATTCACTTTGGTACCAAAGGAAAATGTAAAGAAGGCAGTAGAATCGCTAGAAGATTTTCATGGTACTTTGCTTGTATGTAATATTGACAATGAAGGAGCAAGAGGAATTTAGCGAAATTTATGCATAGGAGCATAGGAATTCGGCATCCTCGTGCGGTATCTCTTTACACTAGAGAGCTGCTTGTAGACGGATATAAGAAGGGAATAGTCGTAACTGAGGGATTAATAGCACATGGAAGAGGCGAAGCATTTGATTATCTTTTAGGCGAGCAAACTACTGAGTTCGCTCAAGATGCAATAAGAACTGCATCTGCTGCCCTATTGCTTGCAAATTATCCGGTAATTTCTGTTAACGGAAATTCTGTCGCATTATGCGCAAGACAAATTGTTGAACTCAGTAAAATTACAGATGCGGTAGTAGAGGTAAACCTTTTTCATAGATCGAAAGAAAGAGAGATCGCAATCGAAAAAGAACTTAGGAAGAAAGGAGCAAATCTCGTCTATGGAGTAGGATCTGCAGCTTCTTCAACTATCTCTGAATTGCAAAGCGATAGACGACGTGTTGATCCACAAGGTATCTATAAAGCCGATACTGTTCTGGTGCCGCGGAAGATGGTGATAGGACGGAAGCGCTTGTAAAAATGGGCAAAAAGGTCATAGCAGTGGATCTTAATCCTCTTTCGAGAACCGCTAGTGCTGCTCAAATTACAATTGTTGATAACGTAGTTAGGGCAATACCTCATATGATTTCTGAGGCTAAGCGCTTAAAGGACACAGATAGAGGAGTCTTAAGCCAAATCCTTCAACAATTTAGCAACCAACAAAACTTATCACAATCCCTGCAGATTATTCGAGGTGGATCAAATGGGAGATCAACAGAAAAACAGTAACGGTCCTAGAAAAGTGACGGTTAATGACATAATATTAATGAAAGAAAAAGGAGAAAAAATTACTGCACTTACTTCTTATGATCTCTCTACGGCCACCTTCTGCGATAAATCAGGGGTCGACATCGTCTTAGTTGGTGATAGCGCAGGAATGGTTATGCTTGGCTACAAAAATACTGTTCCAGTAAACATGGAAGAGATGCTCTTATTTACTAAGGCTGTGTGTCATGGCACTAAGAGAGCATTCGTAACAGCAGATATGCCTTTTGGATCTTACCAGATCAACAACAACTTGGCAGTAGAAAACGCTATTCGCTTGATCAAAACTGGATGCGACTCTGTAAAACTTGAGGGAGGCAAGGAAGTGGCTGATACCGTTAGTGCTATTGTTAAAAAAGGAATCCCTGTCATGGGTCATATAGGTTTAAAACCTCAGACTTCTGCATTGTGGGAAGGCTACAAGGTTCAAGGGAAAACTAAGGATTCTGCACTAAAGTTGATTTCCGATGCTAGAGCTTTGGAGGATGCTGGGGCGTTTAGTATAGTTTTAGAAATGGTTACAAGTGAAGTGGCAAAAATCATTACAGAAGATGTATCAGTGCCGACTATTGGAATAGGTTCCGGATTTGCCTGTGACGGTCAAGTGCTAGTAATACATGACATGCTTGGCATTTATGAAAATATGAAACCTAGATTTGTAAAACGCTATTTAGAATTATCTACATTAATACCAGATGCCATAACACGATATATAGCCGACGTTAAATCATCCAAATTTCCAGAGGAGCAAAACATATTCCATATGGTTCCGGATGAATACTTGCTACTGCAACAAACACTTAAAGAAACGGATAATGAAAAACAAAAATGAATACAAGAAGCGATAGAAGGATTCATCCATCAAAAAATATCGCAGGATCAGCGGGCTCTGAGATAAGAGGAAAGAAAATAGTACTCTGTATAACCGGCAGCGTCGCAGCATATCGAGCTATTGACCTGGCGCGTCTTCTTATGCGACATGGTGCTGATGTATATCCAGTGATGTCCAAATCATCATCGGTGATGCTCTTGTCGCCTGAAATGATGAAATGGGCAACTGGTAACGAGGCGGTTACAGAACTAACAGGAGATCTAGAGCACATAGGCTTGGCAGACTATAATATGTCAGATCTTATAATTGTCTACCCATGCACTGCTAATACCCTCTCAAAAATGGCCTGCGGGATTGATGATACGCCTGTTACATCAGTATTGAGTGTGGCAGTTGGTTCGAGAATTCCAATAATAATTTGCCCCGCCATGCATCTAGCGATGTACTACAATGAATTTATTAAAGATAATATTGGTAAACTAAAGAACTCAGGGATACAATTTGTGGAACCGTCTGTATCTGAGGGAAAAGCCAAGGTTGCCGATCCACAAGTTGTTCTTGATTTGGTATTAAGAATATTTAATATACAAAATACGTCATTGTCATCTTCTAGTTCTTCACTATCAGGAAAGAACATTTTGGTCACTGCTGGCAGCACAGTTGAGTATATCGACCCAGTGAGAATCATTACAAATTTGAGTTCAGGGAAGATGGGCAGGGCGATTGTAGAAGAAGCGAAAAGTTTAGGTGCGGAAGTAACGCTTGTTTATGGCCATTGCACCAGTGGATTCACAAATTTACTCGGGGTTAGATGCTTTGAGGTACATACTGGCGAAGAAATGTATAATATTGTAGCTTCAGAATTATCGTCTAGAAATTATGATATCGCCATTTTTTGCGCTGCTGTTTCTGATTTCAAACCCGATAAAAAGCTATTAAAGAAGATAAGAACTACGGCGGGCAAATTTGTGCTGCAGTTATCTCCTACAAAAAAGATAGTAGATGCAGCGAAAGAGATAAGCAAAAAGAGTCTCTTTCTTGTGGCATTTAAGGCAGAATATAAGGTTTCAGACTCGTATTTAATAAATAAAGCGACTGAGAAATTAAAAGAATGCGATGGTGATCTAATCGTAGCCAATGATATAGGTAGACGAGGTTCTAATATAGGGTCAGACAACAATGAAGTAATCGTAGTTAGTAGGGAAAAGGAAGTGATTCATTTACCGTTACAAGATAAGAGGAAAGTTGCTAACAGTATTCTTCAGCTAGTGGTCCAATCTCTGCCTACTAATAAGAAATAGCAATTGACCAAGTAACATTGATATAAATTTCTTATCTATTCTGCAATTCATGTGTTTATTATCAGGCTAATAGCTTATGTCAATTAGGCTGCTCGATTCTCATGCGCTGTTATTTAGAGGATTATCCTAAAACTATCAAGTCCTTTGAAAATTCATTCAGGTTCCGTACTCTACTGTTTTTAACATCTATAATCGTGCTGTCCTCGATCCTTACTCCAAATTTACCATCTAAGTAAATTCCTGGTTCAATTGTAACTGCCATATTTGGTTGGAGAATTTCTGGGTTCTTCATTGTTAACCAGGGAGGCTCATGGACCTCAAGACCAATTCCATGTCCTGTTGAATGAATAAATTCGTTTGAATAACCTCCATTTTCAATTAATTGTCTACAAACTGCATCTATATATGAACATTCAACACCCACCTTTAGTGCATCCAATCCTGCCTGTTGGGATTCTTTAACGATATTGTATACCTTCTTCATCTCGTTGTTGGCTGTTCCAAGAGCAAAAGTTCTCGTAGCATCTGCGATATAACCATCATATCTCAAAGTTAGATCGACTACAATGAAATCACCGTTTAGGAATCTTCGATCCGAGATCTCTGCATGTGGCTCAGCGGCATTTGAACCTCCAGCTATAATCAATGGATTTAATGTCGATTTATACGATGTGGTATTCGCCCCCCTTTTCATTGCCTCAAATATCAGCAGCGCTTGTAATTCGCGTTCTGACATTCCTACCCTGATTTCTTGCATACATATCTCATATAGAGTGTCAATAATTCTTGCAGCGTTTGAAATTGCTTTGATCTCATCGTTATCTTTAATCATTCTTGATTGATAAAAGGGTTCAGGATTAATAAGAAACGATCTATGAGCGGTATTCTTTTGAATACACTGAATTTCAGAATAGTTATCACAATCTGAACACGAGGTACCTTCTTTGATTTGCAAGGCCAATGTAGAGATCATTTTAGCACCTCTTTCGGATGTTATGACATCGCTTTCTTTGGCAGTTCGTAATGCTCTCGTTACTTCTAGCTTGGGTGTAATTAATTTAGTTCCTAAATTGGTACATAGCGCTATGGCCTCTCCCCAGAAACCAGTAAGATAGTAGACATTCTCAGGCTGGAATGCTACTACTGTATCGCACCCAATACTACTAGCATAGTCTAAGATCCTTGAACGGCGCGCTTTCATCATGATTGAATAAGATAGAGATCAATACAGTTTTATCATCTTTACTAAAGGCTTAATGTAATTTAAATAACAGAAGATATCCCGTCTAAGTGAAATAAAATGGAATACTTGGCTATGCTGCCTGGTCCAACAAACGTACCAAATAGGATTATGAATGCAATGCTTACACCTATAATTAATCATAGAAGCGACGATTTTCGAGTTTTATATAGGTCTATTGTCGAAAAGACCCAAAAGGTATTTCAAACTAAGAGCGATATTATCTTGCTAACCACATCGGGAACCGGTGCTGTAGAAGCATCCGTCATAAATATGATCAGAAAAGGTGATAAGGTTATTATTCCAGTTACCGGCGAATTTGGGACGCGGCTTGCGGATTTAATCGAGAGCTGGGGAGGCCAAGCAATAAGGATCAATGCGTCCTATGGGGAAAATCCGACATATGAAAAGATTGAGCAAGCATTTGACGAAAATAAAGATGTCAAAGCAGTTTATGCTGTTTACAATGAAACTTCGACAGGCACTACACTTCGTTATATGGATAAAATAGGGGAGCTGTGCGGGCGAACTGGAGCCTACTATGTAGTGGACGCTGTTTCGATTTTAGGCGGCGATGAATTGCCAGTTGACAAATGGAATGTTGATATCTGCGTAACTGCTTCACAGAAGGCATTAGCGGCTCCACCGGGGGTCTCTCCAATCTCAATTAGCCCAAGAGCAAAGAAAGAGATGCAGACTAATCCTCCACCAACTCAGTACCTTAATCTTAAACGATACTTCAAATATTATGAAGAAAATTTTGAGACACCTTTCACTCCAGCGCTACCTCTTTTCAATGCCTTTAGAGAGGCACTTGACATGGTTCTGGAAGAAGGACTCGATAAGAGAATCAAACGACATGCGATATGTGCAGAGGCATTTTACCGTAGCCTTAGTACTATGGGATTTACTCCTTTCGCGAAACCTAACGCTCGAAGCAATGTAATTATTGCGATGAACTACATAGATGGAATGGATGATAAGAAATTCAGAGGATTGCTTTCTCAAGTGTTCAAGGTACTAGTAGCAGGCGGATTCGGCAGCATGAAGGGGAAAGTATTTAGGATAGGAAGCATGGGCGAAGTCAACGCCTATCATGTATTGAGGACTCTTTCATCAATCGCATCAGCAATGACTATTATGGGGCTAAAGACTAATTCGGAATCAATCGCTGTGGCATCTGAGAATCTAAAATCTCTGAACTAAAACAATCTTTTCGATTCCTAAATTCTCATTATTATTTATTGGTCTATCAAGCTTAATATATGGTAAATCAATAGCGAATTTTATGACCTTTGAGAAGGGCTCTCTTATATTGGTAGATTATACTGCTAAGGTTAAAGATACTAGTCACGTCTTCGAAACCACAATAGAAGAAGAGGCTAGGAAGACTGACGTTTATGATCCAGCACGTAAGTATGGGCCCAAGCTTGTATCAGTCGGCGAAGGATGGGTTTTGAGGGGCCTAGATGAAGCTCTAGCTAATGCAAACAGCGGCGACAAACTAACTGTCGAAGTCCCACCCGAAAAGGGTTTCGGCGAAAGAAACCCGTCAAAGGTCAGAATGATCGCGCAACGAAAGCTAGGGGAGAAAGCAGATGAGGTAACCGTAGGAGATGAGATCGAGGTGGATAATCGAACTGGGATTATTAGATTTATCGGATCAGGCAGGGTCCAGATCGACTTTAATCACAGATATGCTGGAAGAACCCTAGTTTACGATGTTAATATATTAAAGAAGCTTGAGACAGAAAACGATAGGGTCATGTCCTTGATAAAAAGAAGGTTCGCTCTCGACGATGAAAAGATATTATTCAGTCTAGAAGGGTCAGCTTTAGAAATCACCTTACCCGAAGAAAGTTTTCTAACCGAGGGTCTTCAGATCATGAAAAGGGCGGTAGCCAATGATATCTTCAAATATGTAAATAATATTAAAAATATCAAGTTCATTGAACCCTACGTCTCTTCCCAAGAGCCTCAGCAGCAATCAAAAGAACAGCAAACACAAGTTGATGAAAAACCAATTGAATCTGTAGAAAACAGATCGTCTTAGTGAGATTTATTCTTACCTTTTTTGAATTAAGAGTTGTACGATTTTTAGATTGATCGAGATCTAATAACGCCCTACATAACTCTTAGCTGTTAGTGATTATTACGAATTGACTTAAACGCACTATTTCTCTGACTAGTTTAGTCCTATTAAAAAAATATTATTGAATGGATTTTATACTGGGGTCGCAAGAGTTCAAAAAGGAAATCTATCATGCAAGTTGTGCTATTTCTCACCAAGACGGTACGAATGCCTTATAGTACTTACTCGTTTTGGCACGTTTATGGTATGAACGGAGCCCAGAATCCTTTTCATTTGAATACTAAATTGAGGAAGTCTGATGAGAAGAGTGAAAGAGTGTACCATCTTGAGCATTGCTACGGACATCATCATTTGAATAACATCAGCGCAGATCATCTGAGATTACTTACCAGTTTACTAGAAAAATCATAGGAATAGGACAGCTGTTTTAAAAACCAGTTTTTTTACCCGACACCATAACCTACATGAGTTATTATTGAAACCCATAGTTAATCTGGAATTATTTTTTACTCGCCATTACCGCATGGATCTTCACTATGCTTTTCTAAAGAAAAGGTAATAACTTTACTAGTATCAGGCCTTGTCAATGATTCAAGTTAGTCAAATGAATTAACCATCATTAATACAGTAATATTCTTCGCAACCCACCATTACTGATTACCAATTAATATTATTTCGTCATTCACCAGGTGAATATTTTGTTATCATCTTTATACTACGCCCACTGATTTTGCCAAATCTAGGGCGGATTTTTTATTAAGAGATATTTTGCTTAGTATTGTATACCGATCTGGTCTGAGAGATTGGGCAGTCAACAGCGATGTTACTACTTGAGCTTCGTTTATCCGAATCTGTTTCGCCTTCGTCGGAGCTCCAATATTCTCCAATGTTTCAACTATTTTTTCCCAATCAAGACCATGGAGTCTCGCCATCATAATTGTACCCAAACCTACACGTTCTCCATGTAATCCACAGTCATGGCCTACTAGATATTCTAATGCATGGCTGAATAGATGTTCGGCACCGGAACAGGGTCTACTACTGCCTGCAATACACGCGGCAACCCCAGAGCTTATTAGAGCTTCTACGATTGTACGGATACCAAATTGATTGTTAATTCGTAGGTTTTTTGATTCTTCTAAAATAATCTTTGCGCTCATATACGCAAGATTGGCAGCATAAGTTCCAAAGTATTCATTCTGTTCATCCCTTGCGAGTTCCCAATCCTTGACTGCAGTTATTTTTGCAACAAGGTCTCCGCATCCACTTACTAGAAGTCGTGCTGGAGCCTCGGCTAATAACTGAGTATCAGCAAGCACTCCGATTGGAGCGCTTGCTTTCATTGAGTGAGGTTTGTCAGTCCCCCTTAAAGAAACAAAGGGACTCGAGATTCCATCATGTGAGGCGGAAGTTGGTACGCTTAGGAATGGTTTGCTTAATCTATGTGCAGTTATCTTAGCCAAATCTACTGAGCGACCTCCGCCAATACCAATAATAAAATCTGGAGCATAGTCTCCTATGGAGTGTTCAAGCTTTACGACCGAATTCATCGAAGCGTCTTCGGCTATGAACCAAGCGTCTTCCAACGAGCTCTCGAATAAAGAGGACTTACAAGGCTTTTCTGTCCTAGACTTCACTATCCTTCCTGTCAAGAATGCAATCCTGTGTGCTTGGCCATTTAGGTTTTTGATAAAAGACCCCAGCTGAGAAAGCACTCCATCACCTATCAATATCCTTCGTGGCAATTCCATCGAATGAGTAGGGGCAGAATTCAAGCATCAAACGTATGTGAGAGATATATTTAATCTTGTATGAATTTTGAAAAATGGAAATTAATTTCTGGTCCTAGCATATCACCTAAAAATAACCTTAGGTGTCCTCATTCTCATTATCATGCGTATCTTCTTGGGTAGCAGTACTTTCATCTGTTGGCGCAGCCGCTTCGGTTTTATCTTCCTCTGGAGCGGCACTTGCAGATTTTTCGGCGATTTCAGCAGTGGCATA
>Ga0193732_1000060_pt1 | contig 24184 bp, 19 predicted proteins | sample U1s1metaG_FD_145077 | JGI IMG/M metagenome (GOLD analysis project Ga0193732, IMG submission 145077) | Soil microbial communities from a riparian zone of the East river system, Colorado, United States - U1s1 | ecosystem: Environmental > Terrestrial > Soil > Riparian zone | place: USA: East River...
CCCGGACGTTTATGAGCGGTTGTGCTAAGGAATGCTTGTCGCTCACTTGCGCGGCGGACTACTCATATCTCAGAGCGATCATGGGATCGACGCGCATGGCGCGACGGGACGGAATGTAGCAGGCGAGAAGCGCCACAGCGAGAAGCACAATCGCTACGGCTGCAAATGTGAGGGGGTCACTGGCGCTAATGCCGTAGAGCAAGCTGGCCATCAAACGCGTTAAACCAAACGCCGCGAGAGTTCCAATGGCCAATCCCGCAAGTGCTAGACGTGCTCCCCGAACCAGAATGAGCCGCATAACGTCGCGCCGTTGCGCGCCGAGTGCCATGCGAATGCCGATTTCATGCGATTGCTGTGCGACTGCGTAGGCCAGCACGCCGTAAATCCCAATCGCGGCAAGAAAGAGCGCGAGAAAGGCGAAGAGTCCCAGCACGAAGGTGTTGAATTTGGGCGCAGCTACGGAGGAAGCCATTTCCTGATCCATGGTATGGATCTTTGCGACCGCGAGTCCCGGATCGAGAGAGTGAATTCGCGCCACCACGGCAGAGGTCAACGAGGCGGGATCGCTTGACGTGCGTACGATAAGATTTATCGGGATGATGAAATTATTGTAGACGATGTAGTCGTCCGGCAATTGAAAATACGGAAGATAGAAGTGCGGGCCGGGCTTGGAACCCAGCGGACCGTCATTCACGTCGCCCACAATGCCAACGACAGTTCGCATCATATTGGGGAAGGGGTGCCCGAGGCGTTTGCCGAGGGCGTCCTCGCCGGGCCACAATAACTTGGCCGTTTCCTCGTTGATTACGGCGACAGGCTGCGAACCGATGCGATCCTCCGGCGTGAAAAAGCGACCCTCAATGAGCGGAATGCCCATGGTCGAAAAATAATCGCCGAGCGCCCAGGTGACGGTCATGGCGGGCGTGCTGCCCGGACGGCCTTCAACCTGAAGGACTTCGTGGTCGTCGCTTCCAAGAGGAAGATCATTGGAAGCTGCAACGGATTTCACTCCCGGAAGACTCGCTATGCGCTCAATCGCTTGTTGATAAGACTGGCGGACTTGCGTGGCATTGGAATAGCCCTCGAAAGGCAGAGGAAGGCTCATCGTCAACACATGATCGGGACGGAAGCCGGGGCTGGTTTCAAGAAGCTTCGAAAAACTGCGGATCAGGAGGCCCGCTCCGATCAACAAAATCATCGCGAGAGCGAATTCTGCGGCGACGAAAATGCCTTGCAGGCGATGACGCGCCCGACTGGGAGTTCCACTGCGACCGCTCTCCTGCAGCGAGCCCTGCAGGTGAACGGAGGAGAGTCGGAACGCAGGAGCACTGCCGAGCACCACAGCGGTCAGGCAGGACACGGTAGCAACGAATGCGAGCACCCAGCCGCCAAGCGAGGCGGAGTGAGGAAGGGCGAGGCTCGAAGGAACAAGAGAAAGCAGGCCGCTTGTGCCCCAGAACGCGATCAAGATTCCGAGCACAGCCCCCGCGAGTGCGAGAACGAAGCTTTCGGTGAGCATCTGGCAAATCAGGCGCATGCGGGAAGCGCCGAGGGCGGTGCGAATGGCAATTTCCTTGGAGCGTGATGCGGCGCGTGAAAGGAGAAGCGTGGCGACATTGGCGCAGGCGATCAACAGGACGAGGCCGACCGCGGCCATCAAAACGAGCAGGATGGTCTCGACTGGGCCAGCAACTGCTTGGTGCAAAGGAGTTAATCCGACCGCTGGCGTGGCGCCAAGGAGTTTTACCATTGCCGGGGGATACACTCGCTTAATCTCCGCTGTGACAAGGGCAGCGTCAGCCCGCGCCTGGTTGAACGTAACACCGGGCTTCAGCCGCGCGAGCACGCCGTAGTTGTAACCGTCGCCCCAGCCTTGCAGTTCATCAGGCGTGAAGGCCATAGGAACCCAAAGCTCAGCGGGTTCGTTGTTGTCTTTCGGCCCCGGCAGCGGGAATTGGAAATTCTTCGGCATAACGCCGATGACGGTGTAGGGGAGGCGGTCCAGGCCCATGATCTGGCCAACGATGTTTGGACGACCAGCGTAGCGACGCTGCCACAGACCGTAACTCAGAACAGCAATGTGCGTGCCTGGTTTGTCCTCTTGCTCAGTATACGTGCGGCCAAAGAGCGGCTGGATCCCGAGCATTGGGAAAATAGAAGCGGAGACGCGCGCAGCGGTGATGTGCTCGGGCTCGCCGCCACCAGAGAGATTAAAATCCTTGTTCTGGAAAGCTCCGAGCGAGGTGAAAGACTTCTGCGTGCGCTCAATTACCACGATGTCGGGCGGCGAAGCAGGAACTTCCGGAAATCCGATTGATTTGAGGCTTTCATTCAACATGAAGAGTTTCGAGGGGTCTTTGAATGGCAAGGGGCGAAGCAGGACAGCGTCGACGATGCTGAATATCGCGGTGTTTGCGCCGATGCCGAGAGCAAGAGTGAGGACGGCGACGGCGGTGAAGCCAGGCGATTTGCGCAACGCGCGAAGGGCATAGCGAACATCGTAAGGGACACTCTCGAAAAAATTCCTACTCGCCTTTCCCAGCACAATTGGCTCGCGGTAAAAGGCCTTTTCGACGGGCTTGAGTCCGCTGGCAAGCAAGTCCTCTCCTTTTAGTTCGTCGAGTGAAGTGCGGAACGCAGCATCTTCTGATTGGCCGCTGGCGAGAAGTTCCTGATAGCGATCTTCGAGGTGCTGCGAAAGCTCATCGACGATCTCGGCTTCACGCGTCGGAACGAGGTTTAACCGGGCAACTCTGCGTAGAATCTGTGGCTTCCAATCAGGCATTTTCAGCCTCCGTGATGCGGTTGATCCCGGCGACAAATTCGCGCCAGCCGCGAAGCTGCGAAGCGAGAACTCTGCGGCCCTGCCGTGTGAGTCGATAGTACCGGCGGCGACGCTGGCCGCTTTTTTCGACCCAGCGCCCCTGTATCCAGCCCCGACGTTCGAGGCGATAGAGTAGCGGGTAGAGCGAGGCGACATAGAAGCGAACCGCGCCGCCAGAGCGTTGCTCAATGAGCTTACTGATTTCATAGCCGTGACGAGGGCGTGCTTCAATGAGCGAAAGAATCAACATCTCGGCGCTGCCTTTCTTCCACTCCGTCTGTGACAGTATTTGGTCCATATATGGGTATGAAATATATTGAACGGCAGCACGACCCCGGAGTCAAGTGAATATTTTCGCGAGCCAGCTATTCCAGGGGCGTTAGTCGCTTCCGAATGGCAGTTGATCAGGTGCTTCAGAGATTGGGAATTGAACAGAGGTCCTGACGGATTGCGATGATCGCTGTATTCGCTAACCGTACCGTGCGACCTGGGCGAGTGATCGGCTACTCTGACACTAGCCTTAAAGTCGCTGCCGTGTGAGAGTCACACAGCGCCGTGGATGAGCTCGCTACGGAAAGGTATAGACAGTAATTGTCTATTCGGTACGTATCGGGCCCCCGCAACCAAACTGAAGTAGAAAACAAAGCTGTTACCTCCCGCCCGGTTCCTTTCGCGATATCGCCGCTCGCGCAGTGTCCGACAAGTCCTGGCTGAGTGGCTGAAGGAATTGGCCTGAGGCCATGCCCATGCACAGAAATTATTTCTTTACCGCAGCCAGAATCTCTCTTTGATTGTTCAGAATTTCCCTGAGAGCAGATTGATTTGTCTTGATCGTGCTCTGGTTGGCCAGGAGTGTCTTTTGATTTCTGACGATGGTGCCCTGGTTGGACAGAATTGCCTTCTGATTTTTCACGATGGTGGCCTGGTTGGCTAAAATCGTCTTCTGATTCGACAGAACTTTGGCGTCCGCCATATTTCGTCTCTCCTGACCCATGGGGTCTTTGGCTCGCACTAGCTTATCACCCGTGCACCGGGGGGCCGCTATGGCGGGGCGGCAGCAGCTCATATGATAATGTGCCCCATGACGGCCAGGGGCGGACTCGTGACCAGAGAAATTGCAGAAACGGTTCGAGGCATGCAGAGGAAGGGATGAACCAGAAGGTGGAATTGGTGCAGAATGCTGCGGAGCGCATGGTGCCGGCCATGGTGAATGGCAAGCCTCACATTCCTTATCTGGGTGTGGGCAAGTATCAGCCGCGAGGGCGCAAGGCGGCGCCTCCCGTGCGCTCGAGCAGAGACTATCCCGAGAACGGCGACAAACGGGTGGCTGATCTGGAGACGGCGCTGCGCCAGTGCGGATTGCGCGATGGAATGGTGCTCTCCAATCATCACCACCTGCGGGATGGCGATCGCGTCGCCCTGATGATGCTGGAGACGGCGGCGCGGATGGGCGTCAAGAATTTAATGTGGTTTCCGAGCGCGTCTTTTCCGTCGCAGAAGGGCGCCATCGAGCTGATGCGGTCGGAAGCGATTCATCACATTGAAGGGTCGATGAACGGTCCGCTGGGCGACTACTGCACCCAGGGAAACATGCGCGGCATGGGCGTTCTGCGGTCGCATGGCGGACGCTGGCAGGCGATTCAGGACGGCGAAGTGCACATTGATATTGCAGTGATCGCGGCACCCACGGCGGATGCCTTTGGCAACGCGGATGGATCGCATGGAAAGTCGGCCTGCGGATCTCTGGGATTTGCGCTGGCCGATTCGCTGTACGCCGATCAGGTCATCGTCGTGACCGACAACCTCGTTCCGTTCCCGTGCATTCCCTGGCAGATCCAGGGGAACAATGTGGACTGGGTAGTGGAAGTGGAATCGATTGGCGATCCGGCGAAGATTGTTTCGGGGACGACCGAGATCACACGGTCCCCGGATCGGCTGCGGGTGGCGGAGTACGTGGCCCGGTTTCTGCGCGATGCGGGAATCATGCGCAACGGGTTTTCCTTTCAGGCCGGGGCAGGCGGAATCGCGCTGGCATTTGTGGATTACCTGCGGCGCATGATGACAGAGCACGGCGTGAAGGCGCGTTTTGTGCGCGGCGGATCGACGCGCTACCTGGTGGAGATGCTGCAGGAAGGGTTGACGGACTACATTCTGGACGGGCAGACGTTTGATCTGGATGCGGTGAAGTCGATCGCGAGCGATGGGCGGCACGTGGCGACGTCGCCGTTCACTTCTTACAACTATCACGGCAAGGGGGCGTTCGCGTCCATGGTGGACGCGGTGGTGCTGGGCGCCACCGAAGTGGATGTGAACTTCAACGGGAACGTGGTCACGCACTCCGATGGGCGGTTGCTGCACGGCATTGGCGGCTGGCAGAATTGTCTGGATGCGGGCTGTACCATTTTGGCGGTGCCGTCGTTCCGCGACCGCATTCCGGTGATTGTGGATAAAGTGACCACGCTGACCGGCCCGGGGGAGTTAATTGACGTAGTGGTGACGGAGCGCGGGGTTGCGATCAATCCGCGGCGACCGGATTTGATCGAGGCGGTGAAGGGATCGAGTTTGCCGATCCGGCCGATTCAGGACATCAAGGCGGAGGTGGAACGCATCTGCGGCGGCAAGCCGGCCCGGCCAAAGCTGGGGGACAATCCCGTGGCGGTTGTGAAGTGGGTGGACGGGACAGTCTTGGATACGGTTTGGCAACTGGGCTAGCGGGTCATCTCAAAGAAAATTTGGCGATCGACCAGTTCGATCGAACCAGGTTTTCGATGCGGGAAAATTCACCAAGAAATTCCAAGCAGGGGGCTGCCTTCAACCACAGAAGGCTCTAGCCGGCCGTTCTGTCGTCCCTGGGGGGAACTCAAGCCGACCATTGGTCGTTCGGTTAAAAAAAATCATGGCAAGGCTCCGCCCCTACTCGTTTTTCATCGCGTCGATCAACTGAAAAAGCTGGGTGCGATCTACCACTTCGACGAAGGGCTTGCCTTGGGTCTTGTTGCTGACCACGTAAATGGTTGGGGTGTGATTAATGCCGACGCGCTGGCCCAGGTTTTTGTCCTGAGTAATTCCTTCGGCTAGCTTACCTTGGGGATCCACCACAAAGGGAAGATCCACTTTGCGGTCGGTGGCAAATTTTTCCGCGAAAGCGCGCAGGGTTGGGGGCGTGATCTCGGGTTGATGCAGGAAGATGTAGTCGCGAAAGTCGATGCCCAGTTGTTTCGAACGGGTATCGAAATAGCGGGCGATGATGGCCGCGTCGTAAGACCAGTTGTGCATGGGCAGCGGGAAGTCGTGGCGGACCACGGGAATTTTGTAAGTCCTGGCAGCCTCCTCGACTAGGGGGGCGGCACGGCGACAGTCGGGACACTGCAGGTCTTCAAAGACAATGAGGGCGACCTGGGCGCCCTTGGGCGGCCTGAGGGCGGGGTCGACGGTCTGGGCCGAGGCCAGGCAAGCGACCAGCAGGAAACCCAGGGCAAACACGAGGCAGTGGTTGGTCATATTGGTTTAGATGCAGGTTTTGTGCCCAATTCTTTTTCTGCGAGTTCTATGGTAACTGAACCGGGTGGCCAGGCACACGCGAAAAGCGACACGAAGTCGCACCCAGGAAGGCTACAGGAGGCGGAGCTGGCGGCGTTCCAGGGCGAGCAGCTTTTCTTTGATCGGCAGGCCACCGCCGTAGCCGGTGAGTTTTCCATTGCTGCCGATTACGCGATGACAGGGGATCACGATGGGAAGCGGGTTCGCTCCGTTGGCCAAGCCGACCGCGCGCGAGGCGTTCGGGTTGCCGAGCCGTCGGGCGAGTTCGCCGTAGGAGATGGTTTCTCCATACGGGATTTCGCACAGACTGCGCCATACCGCGAGCTGGAACGATGTGCCGGCGGGGGCCAGCGGGAGATCGAAAGTCTCCAGCTCACCGGCGAAGTAGGCGCGAAGTTGTCGTGCGGGTTCCTGTAGGCGCTCGGGATCCTCGTGCCAGTCTGGATCGGGGTGCGCCGGCCGTCTCCCGTTCACAAACTCGATGCTGCGCAGACCGGCGTCCTCGGCGGCGAGCATGAGCGGTCCGATCGGACTTTCCATCAGGGTGAAGTTTGTAGTGGTCGTAGTGGTCAAGGGTTGGCGGGCGGAGAGCATGATACCAAGATTTAACCACATCCGAGGACACGGAAGACACCTCCGAAAATCGTGCCTCGTCCCGGCCGGGACGGTTGACAGTAAGCCGTAGGTTAACGCCGGATCGATCTAGATGCTGGCGGCTTGCTCGCGGCGTTTCGCCTGGATTTCGATGTAGACGTGTACCAGGGAGACTGCGGCGGGGGTGACACCGGGAATACGCGAGGCATGGCCTAGGGTACGGGGGCGGATCTTGATCAGTTTCTCCTGCATTTCCCGGGAAAGGCCGCTGACCGAGCCATAGTCGAACCATTGAGGAATGGTGTGTTGCTCGGCCTTTTTCAGGCGCTCGATGGCGCGTTGTTGCTGCAGAAGATAGCCTTCGTATTTGATTTCGGTTTCGATGGACTTGAGGTCGTTGCGGCAGGAGGAAGAGACGGAGGAAGAAACACTAGCGACCGATTCGCTCGCCTCTAGGTCGATTTCTTGCCTGGCGAAAAATTCGGGAACTGATTCGCGGAGCAGTGGGAACAGGTGCTCAATCGCAATCTCCGGGCGCTTGAGGAATTGGGCGAGGCTTTGGCCGACGGCGGACGTACAGTTGTGGGTCGCTGGTCCTTGCTCGTTGGCCGCTGCCGCGCTGGGCTCAGCCTGAACGGCTCGGAAAGCCGGACCTCCAGGTTCGGCGGCGGTGCGGGCGATCTGTTCTAGCATCGCGTTGGTCAGTCGGGTTCGTTCCAGCCACTGCTTCGTGGACGCGTGGCGCTCTTGCTTGGCCAGGAAGTCGGACCAGGCTGCAGCGGAAATCAGACCGACGCGGCGTCCGTGCGGGGTGAGGCGGCGGTCGGCATTGTCAATGCGCAGATGCAGGCGGAACTCGGCTCGCGAGGTGAACATGCGGTACGGCTCGTTGGTGCCTTTAGAGATCAGGTCATCAATGAGGATTGCGGTGTAGGCCTCGGTGCGATCGAGGACGAGCGGCGGGTCGTTCTTTACTTTCAGCGCCGCGTTGATGCCCGCCATCAGACCCTGGCAGGCCGCCTCTTCGTAGCCGCTGGTGCCGTTGATTTGACCAGCCAGGAAGAGGTTGGCGACCTTTTTCGTTTCGAGCGTGCGTTCGAGTTCGGTGGGGTCGATCGAATCGTATTCGATGGCGTAACCGGGCCGCAGCATCTCTGCATTTTCCAGGCCCGGGATGGACTTCAAAATCTCAAGCTGCACCTCCACCGGCAATGATGTGCTCATGCCGTTGACGTAAATCTCGTGCGTATTCAGGCCCTCGGGTTCGAGGAAGAGCTGGTGGCTGGTCTTGTCAGGAAATTTGACGATCTTGTCTTCGATCGACGGGCAGTAGCGCGGGCCGATGGAATGGATCTGGCCGCTGTACATGGGCGAACGATGGACGTTTTCACGGATGATGCGCTGGGTTTCGAGCGTGGTCCAGGCGATGTAGCAAGGGACCTGCGAGTCATGGTGAGCCACTCTTCGGGTACGAAAGCTGAAAGGCGTGGGATCGGCGTCGCCCGGCTGTATCTCGAAGCGAGACCAGTCGATGGTCCGGCCATCGAGGCGCGGCGGAGTTCCGGTCTTGAGGCGACAGCCGCGCAGACCGAGTTGCTTGAGGGCTTCGCCCAGCAGGACTGCCGCTGGTTCGCCCGAGCGTCCCGCCGGGTATTGCTGTTCGCCGCAGTGGATTAGGCCGTTCAGGAAAGTGCCGGTTGTAATGATGACGGCCTGGGCCCCGACCGTGCGGCCATCGCGAAGTCGGACGCCGATGACGCGCTTGTGCTCACCGTCGTTGGCCGATGGGGTGCGAACCGCTGGTGGTTGAGGAAAGCAGTTTTCAGTTCTTGGTTCCTGGTTCTCCGTCGCGAGTGAGCCGGCTTGCGTGCTGTCCTGAACTATCAGATCCGCTACTTCCGCCTGCTTGATTTTCAGGTTGGGCTGCGATTCCAGCAGCTCGCGCATTTTCAGGCGGTAGGCCTGCTTGTCACACTGGGCGCGGGGGGACCATACGGCAGGGCCGCGCGAAGTGTTGAGCAGGCGGAACTGGATGCCGACCGCATCGGTGATTTCGCCCATGATCCCCCCCAGGGCGTCGACCTCGCGAACCAGATGCCCCTTGGCAATGCCGCCGATGGCCGGGTTGCAAGACATCTGGGCGATGAGATCGACGTTGAGAGTGTAGAGGGCGGCCTTCAGCCCCATGCGCGCTGCGGCCATGGCGGCCTCGCAGCCGGCGTGGCCGGCACCGACTACGACAACCTCGAATTGTTCGGTAAAGTGCGGCATAAGCTGCCTGGTTCTCATTCTAGCAACAGCCCGCTAAAATGCAGAGGGAGCGGCAGATTATATGGAAGCAGAAAAGCAAAAGGCGATGGCTGAGGCATTTCGCGCGATGCATCGCGCCGGGCCGATTCTTCTGCTCCCGAATGCCTGGGATGTGGCCAGTGCGCGGGTGTTTGAGGAAGCCGGATTTGGTGCGATTGCTACCACAAGCGCCGGTATTGCTTTCACCCTGGGATATCCCGATGGGCAGCATATCTCGCGCCAGGAAATGCTCGGAGTGGTGGGGCGCATCGCAGCGGCGGTCAGGGGACCGGTGACGGCGGACGTGGAGGCTGGATATGGCGATCGCCCGGAAGATGCGGCCCGGACCGCCGGCGACGTGGCTCGAGCCGGCGCGGTAGGGATGAATCTGGAGGATGCGACAGGGGACCCACGGCAGCCCTTGCTGGACCTTACCTTGCAGGTAGAAAGAGTGAAAGCGGTACGGGAGGCGATGGGGGAAGCGATGGTTCTGAACGCTCGGACCGATGTGTATCTGCTGCAGCTCGAAGTGCCGGAGAAGCGTTATGACGCGGCGCTCCGGCGACTGGCAGCGTTTCGCGATGCCGGGGCGGACTGCGTGTTTGTGCCTGGACTCCGAGATGCCGAGACCATCAGGCGGCTGGTGAAGGACCTGCAATGTCCAATCAACATCCTGGTTGGGCCCGGCCTTCCGGCGGTTCCGGAGCTGGAGAAGATGGGAGTGGCGCGGGTTAGCGTGGGCTCGGGTGCGATGCGGGCGACGCTGGGGCTGGTGCGCCGGATGGCCGGGGAATGGAAGAGGTCGGGAACGTATGAGACGCTCGAGGGGGCGATTTCTTACGCGGATCTAAACCGTATGATGGAATGATGCGGAGACTGCTCGAGCGCAGAAATCTGTGCATTCAAGGGACAGCCGAAAGCGAGAACTGGAGAGACTATCCGGGAAAGTAGCCGGTGGCTCTGGGGGAGGTGCGGCGGATGTAACATTGGGCGTGGGTAGATTAGCCGAGAGCGTTCTCGAGTACGTTCGCCAGCAGGGCTTTCTCAAGGCAGGCGACCGGGCCGGAGTTGCGGTCTCGGGCGGAGCTGATTCGGTGGCTCTTCTGCACCTGCTGCTCGAGCTGCGTCAGGAAATGGGTGTCGTGCTCTCGGTAGTTCACTTCAACCACAATCTGCGCGGGTTGGAATCGGACGCGGACGAGCGGTTCGTCGCGCAATTGGCACAGCATCACGAACTGGAGTTGCACTGCGATCGCGGGGATGTGGCGAAGCATGCCGAGATTCGACACTTGAGCACCGAGGCTGCGGCCCGGCAACTGCGGTACCAATATTTTTTACGGACGATGGGGGATCAACGGCTGAACTGCGTGGCTACCGGGCATACTTTGGATGATCAGGCGGAGACGGTTTTGCTGAGAATGGTGCGCGGCGCAGGTACGCGAGGGCTGGCTGGAATCTATCCTACGTTAACCTACCCCAGATTGAGTGATTCCGAGCGATTGGTGAATGGTCCTCAGGTTTCGGTAATTCGGCCGCTGCTTCGTACTCGAAGAACCCAGCTGGAAGCTTACCTGAGCGAAATCGGGCAGGACTGGCGCGACGACTCAAGCAACCGCGATTTGCGCCACGCGCGCAACCGAGTACGGCACGGGATTTTGCCGCGACTGGAGCGCGCCCTCAATCCGAGGGTGAGAGACGCTCTGGCGGAGACGGCAGAGATCGCGCGGTCCGAGGAGGAATACTGGCAAAAAGAGGTGGAACGGGTGCTGCGGGAAAAGTGGGAGGCAGGCACCCGGAACCTGACCGGACTGGCCGGTCTGTCTTTGGCTTTGCGGCGGCGGGTGGTTAGGGCGGCGGCCGAATCGGTTGGCTTGCGGCTGGAATTCCGGCATGTGGAGGAGATTCTTGGCCTGACACCCGCCTCGTCCGCGAGGTTGCCAGAAGGATGGATGGTTTCGCGAAGCAAGGGAGAAAAAGATAAGGATAAAGGCGGGTTGCAGTTTGAGCCGTGCCGCGGAGCGGAGCCGATTTCCGATTATCAGTACGTTTTGGCCGTGCCAGGGGTGGTTCAGGTTCCGGAGGCAGGATCCTGGTTTGAAGCGGCGGTAGTTACGGGGGATAGAGTGCCGAGTTATAATCCCGACCACATGTTTGATCCGGCGTTGCTGCGGACAGAGTTGACCGTGCGGAACTGGCGCGCGGGCGACCGGTTCTGGCCCGCGCACACCAAGTCTCTGAAAAAGGTCAAGGAGTTACTGCAGGAGCGTAAGCTGGCCGAGAGGGAACGCAAGCTCTGGCCGGTGGTGGTGAGCGGCCAGGAAATTGTGTGGGTTCGGGGTTTTCCGGCTCCGGCGCGATTGCGCCCTCGGGAGGACGCGAAACAGGCCCTGGTCATTCAGGAGTACGCCCAAGCATGAATCAGACTGTAAAAACAGAGCAGCCGCGTACCGTCATCCCTGCGGAGCAGATCCAGAAGCGGGTGCGGGAGATGGGTCGGCAGATCTCCGATGACTACCGCGGGCGATCCATCCACCTGCTGGCGCTGCTGGAGAATGGGTTCATCTTCATGGCGGATCTGGCGCGGGCGCTCGAGGTTCCGGTGATCTGCCAGTTCATCAAGCCCCGATATCATGAGGACAAGGCGGATGGCTCGGGCGGGTTGCTGGAGATTTTCTTTAGCCACCAACCCGATATTCGCGGCCAGCACATCCTGGTGGTGGAGGGCCTGGTGCATTCCGGAATTACAACCGAATTTCTGATGAGCGACCTGAAGGCCAGGGGAGCGGCGTCGGTCAAGCTGGCGACGTTGCTGGACCGGCAGTCGGCTCGAAGAGTGCAGTTACAGCCCGATTATTTCGGTTTTCTCGTGGATGAAGCCTTCCTGGTGGGTTACGGATTAGGATCACCCGAGCAGACGAATCGAAACCTGCCCTACATAGGCGCTGCAAGTTGATGTGAGGTAGTGACTTAAGTCACCGGCAGAACGCCGATCTTTTTTTCCTCAGAACGGTTAGAATACGAGTTTAGCAACATGTAAGATCCGAAAGCCGCGGCGGGCATCTACTATAGATGAGAGGCCCAGCCTCATCTGGCTTTGTTCTGGAGCGTGTTTTCATTCTCAGGAGTCTTAGGTGAATTCTACAGTCAAGACGGTGGTGTTTTGGTTGGTGATCGTGCTTTCGGCTTTCCTGCTATGGCAGGTGATGAAGGCCGGAAGTGCAGGTCAGAAAGAAAAGGAAGTGAATTTTTCGCAATTCCTGTCGGACATCGACCAGGGAAATGTGAAAGAGGTCACCATCACTGGCATGGAAGTACGGGGCAAGTACCGCAGCGACAATTCCCCGTTCCATACCACCGCTCCGGTGAACTATCCCGACATTTACAAGATGCTGCGGGACAAGGGCGTCACCATGAACATCCGCGACATGAGCAGCGGCAGTTGGCCGCTCCAGTTGCTGGGAACATGGGCTCCCCTGATCTTGCTCGCCGCGCTTTGGTTTTTCATGATCCGGCAGATGCAAACCGGCGGGAACAAGGCTTTGTCGTTCGGCAAGAGCCGGGCCCGGCTGCTCTCCATGCAGCAGAAGAAGGTCACGTTCAAGGACGTGGCGGGTGTGGATGAAGCCAAGGAAGAGCTGAAGGAAATCATCGAATTCCTGCGCGAAGCGCAGAAATTCCAGAAGTTGGGCGGACGAATTCCAAAAGGAGTGTTGCTGGTCGGACCTCCGGGAACGGGAAAAACCCTACTGGCGCGAGCCGTGGCGGGTGAGGCGAATGTTCCGTTTTTCTCCATCTCGGGTTCGGACTTCGTTGAAATGTTTGTGGGCGTGGGAGCCAGCCGAGTCCGGGATCTGTTCGAGCAAGGGAAGAAGAACGCTCCTTGCATCATCTTTATTGACGAGATTGACGCAGTGGGACGCCATCGCGGCGCCGGTTTGGGCGGTGGTCACGATGAACGCGAGCAGACCCTGAACCAACTGCTGGTCGAGATGGACGGATTTGAGTCCAACGAAGGCGTAATTCTGATGGCCGCGACCAACCGGCCTGATGTGCTCGATCCGGCATTGCTGCGGCCGGGACGATTTGACCGGCGGGTGGTGGTAAGCCGTCCGGATGTGCGCGGACGCGAAGAGATTCTTCGTGTGCATACGCGCAAGATTCCTTTGGCGGACGACGTGGATCTGTCCGTGCTGGCCCGCGGAACACCGGGATTTTCAGGCGCGGACCTGGCAAACATGGTCAACGAAGCGGCTCTGGCGGCGGCGCGGCAGAACCGCAAGGCCGTGCTGATGTACGACTTCGAGCTGGCTAAGGACAAAGTGCTGATGGGCGTGGAGCGCAAGTCCATGCTCCTGTCGGATGATGAAAAGAAGAACACCGCCTATCACGAAGCCGGCCATGCACTGGTCGCGGCCTTGCTGCCGCATTCCGACCCTTTGCACAAGGTGACGATTATTCCTCGCGGAATGGCGCTGGGAGTCACCATGCAATTGCCGATCGATGACCGGGACAACTACTATAAGAATTATCTCGAGACGTCGATTGCGATCCTGATGGGAGGGCGCATCGCGGAGGAGATATTCCTGAATTCGATGAGCACCGGAGCCGGGAACGACATTGAGCGTGCCACCGAAATGGCACGCAAGATGGTGTGCGAATGGGGCATGAGCGACCTGGGCCCGCTGACTTTTGGCAAGAAGGAAGAGCAGATCTTCCTGGGCCGCGAGATTGCCCAGCATCGCGACTACAGCGAGGCCACGGCCGTCAAGATCGACGCGGAAGTGCAGAAACTGGTGGGCAAAGGCTACAGCACAGCCAAAGATCTCTTGTCGTCGAACCGGGATGTGCTGGAGCGGATTGCACACGCGTTGATCGAGCGCGAAGTGCTGGATGCAGCGCAGATCAAGATGATCATCGAAGGGCAGGAGCTGCCCAAGATCGTTCCGCCGCCCAAAGCGGATGACGGAGTGCAGCAGGTGATCAAGCCAGACTTGCAGCCGGGACGGGCCAAGGGCGGGGAAAGACCCGCGCCAGCCTAGGCCGGCGCCCGATTGCGGCGTCAGATCTCGAACCTCAGTGGTTAGGCTTCGGTCCTCGGTCTTGAGCAAAACAAAAGGGTGGCTTCATGCCGCCCTTATTTTTTGCAATCCCGGCCCTGTCTTTTCTTACTGGTTTACCGCCTTCATCATTTGTTCGGTGTAGCGCAGGCCGGAGGCGGCTCCTTGGGGAAAGAATTCTGCTAAGCGGCGCAGGTCGTCCGCACTCAGCTCCAGCTCCAGGGCGGCGATGTTTTCCTCGAGATAGTTGCGGCGCTTGGTGCCGGGAATGGGCACGATATCATCGCCTTGCGCCAGCACCCAGGCCAGCGCCAGCTGTGACGGCTTGCAGCCTTTCTGCTTCGCGAGCTCTTCCACGCGGTGTACCAAGTCAAGATTTTTCTGGAAGTTCTCCCCCTGAAAACGTGGGGACGACCGGCGGTAGTCGTCGGCGGGCAAGTCTTCTATGCGTTTGAACTGGCCGGTAAGGAATCCGCGGCCGAGGGGGCTGTAGGCGACGAAGCCGACGCCCAGTTCCCGGCACGCAGCCAGGATTTGCTCTTCTGGATCGCGTGTCCACAGCGAATATTCCGTTTGTAGCGCTGCAATGGGATGGACTTTGGCTGCACGGGACAGGGTTTTTACGCTGGCTTCGGAAAGACCTAAATAGCGGACCTTGCCCTCCTTCACCAGGTCCGCCATGGCCCGCACCGTGTCCTCGATGGGAGTATGGGGATCTACGCGGTGCTGGTAGTAGAGATCGATGGTCTCCAGTTGGAGACGACGCAGGCTGGCTTCGCAGGCCTGGCGGACGTATTCCGGTTTGCCATTCACCCCGCGGATAGTCGGGTCCTTGGGATCGCGGACGATGCCAAATTTGGTTGCCACCACGACCTGGTCACGCTTGCCTTTGAGGGCGCGTCCGACCAGTTCTTCATTCTTGTGGGGGCCGTACACGTCCGAGGTGTCGAGAAAGTTGATGCCGAGTTCCAGTGCGCGGTGAATGGTGGCGAGAGATTCGTTGTCGTCGCGTCCGCTGTAGAACTCCGACATACCCATGCAGCCCAAGCCCAGGGCGGAAACGGTTAGGCCGCTGCGGCCTAGTTTACGGATTTTCATGGCGTACTCCAGAGGAAAATTAGAAAAGCGGCTCCTACGATAGATGCCGACCGCGCGCCGACGATTCCGGGAAAATCCCCTGGCTTAGGCCGTGATCGTGATCAACGGTTTGGTCGGCTCGAGAACTTCACCGATTTCGACGGCGGGGACACCGGCGGCCTGGAGAGCCTGAATCAGGTCCGGAGAATTTTCCGGCGCGACGGCGATGAGCAGGCCGCCTGCGGTTTGGGGATCAAAAAGCATGCTTCGGAGATCCTCGGGAATGTGGTCTGGGTAGCCGACCACGCATTCGGCAAAATCGCGATTGTTTTTTAATCCGCCCGGAATGTTGCCGGCGCGGAGACAATCGAGGGCACCTTCGAGCAGTGGGATTTGGCCGATGCGGAAGCGTAACGAGACATTGGACGCCAGAGCCATTTCGCGGGAGTGGCCGATCAGGCCGAAGCCGGTGACGTCGGTGAGGGAATGGATGGGGCGAGCGGCGTTGATCGCTGGACGCGGGTCAAGCCGTGCCGAGCCTTGCCCGCCGTGGCCGGGTCGGAGGTCCCCCCCGACGTAGTCTACGATGCTGCAGAAGGTGTTGATGACCTCGCTCGCCGTCTTGTTGAGGGTGGTCATGGAAGCCACGGCGGCGTCGATCCATGACGGCTTGGCGATTCCGCGTTTGATTGCGGTGGAGATTACGCCTGTGCCGAGAGACTTGGTAAACAGCAGGCGGTCTCCAGGCTTGGCACCGCCGTTGGTGAACACCCGGCTGGGGTCGACTAGGCCAGTAACGGAATAGCCGAACTTGGTTTCTTCGTCGCGAACGCTGTGGCCGCCTACCACCGTGCAATTGGCTTCCATCATTTTCGAGAGGCCGCCGGCGAGAATTTGCTGCAGGACTTCCAGATCGCCATCGGCGGGGAAACATACGTGAGCCAGCGCAGTGATGGGTCGGCCTCCCATGGCGTAGACGTCGCTCAAGGCATTGGTCGCGGCGATTTGGCCGAAGGTGTAGGCGTCGTCCACGATGGGGGTAAAGAAATCGACGGTCTGCACCAGGGCGATGCCGGGCGCGATTTTGTAGACACCGGCGTCGTCGGCGTGATCGAAGCCCACCAGGACATTCGGGTCGTGCTGCCGGGGAAGCTTTCCCAGGACCTTGTCGAGGACGGCCGGGCTTAGCTTGGAGGCGCAACCCCCGGCTTTGACGGTCTCGGTGAGCCGAAGGGTTTTGACTTCGGGCATGGGGCCATTGTAAAGGATTGCCGGCGTAACGCCAGGCAGGTGATGGGATGAAATTCGACGGGTTACAAAATGATTGAGCGGCGTTCGTCATGAACACGTGGATTTCGACGCTCTGGTCGGTACACGAACCGGTGCTATGGGGAGAAGTTGGGATGGTCGAATTTACCCACTGAGGAATTGAAGGTCTTAAATTCTTCAATTGCAAAATTCGTCACCTCGAACCATCACTTCACCGAAACGTCGTTCACCTGTAACAGGGGATATTCGTGGTTCCAGTCGGCGGTGACATGCTCGAAGGTGAGGCGAAACGGCCGGCTCTGGCCGGGGGCGAGCGGCGAGATGCTCAGGTCGACTGCCTCCGCATAGGGCCCGGTGGCCTGAAGAACATGCAGGGGAACGTCGTCCGCTTGGGCGACCTGGCCGAGCGAGTCCTTGAAGCTGACGTGTACCACGGCATGACTCACCGTCTTGCCTCCGCCATTGGTGACAGTACCGTCAAGGTAGGTGACCGTGGAGCCGATAAAGTTTTCCGCCGCGCTCATCCTCAAATCGGAGAGCTTGAGACTAGCAGCGTACGGGTGAGGGGGGGGAGCGGCGATTTTGGAGTCCGTGCGTAACAGGAAAGCGCCGATGCCCACCACCACGACCACCAGTGCCAGGCCCAGCAGAATGGGACGCAGATTGGAGCTCGGCCCATCGGTTGACGGAGAGGGCTGGAGCAGGCTTCCCATGGAGAGATTGTAACGGGAATTTCAGACGGATGATTCCAGATTGCATATTTTCAGACCTGCTGCGCCGAGAGCGTGTCAGTTTGAAACAAGACTCTCAGGCCCGCCGTCATCTCGAGGGACTTCGCCGCGAGGTTGGCGCCGGGCTTGAGCAGCAGGCCGAGAGTCTTTGCACCCTTCCATCTGAAGTCTGCAAATGCCTCACTCGCCGCCGACCACCAGCCCGTCGATGCGAATGGTGGGGCAAGCCATCGCGCCGCGAAACTCCAGGTCGTTTCCGATCTCGGAGAGGTTGAAGAAAAGCTCTTTCAGATTCCCCGCCACCGTGATTTCTTCGACTGGATAAGCCAGTTCGCCGCCGGAGATCCACAGTCCGGAAGCGCCGCGGGAATAATCGCCGGTGACCAGGTTCGCACCGTGGCCGAGAAACTCGGTGACGTAGAGACCCTCGGGGATGGCGGCAATAATTTCCTTTGGAGTTTTTGTTCCCGGCTGCAGAAAGTAATTTCCCGGGGCGATCCCGGGAGTGCCGGCGAGTCCCCGGGAGGCGTTGCCGGTGGTCTGGAGGCCGAGCTTCTTCGCAGTGTAGGTATTGAGCAGATACGACTTAAGCACACCGTTTTCGATCACTACCGTGCGCCGGGTGGGAATGCCCTCGCCGTCAAAGGGCGCCGTGCCAAAGCCTCCGATCATGGTGCCGTCGTCAATGACGGTAACCTGATCACCGGCGATTTTCTGGCCCAGCTTGCCCGCCAAGAAAGACGCTCCACGATAGACGGAGTCCCCGTTGATGCCCTCGAAAATATGCCCCAGGATGGAATTGGCCACCATGGGGTCGAGCACCACGGGAACCCGCGCCGTCTTTACCCTGCGCCCGCCCAGCCTCCGCAAGGTACGCTGCGCTGCAATCTTTCCTACTTCTTCCGGGGAGTCCAGGCGGCCCAGATTGCGGGCGACTGAGAACCAGTAATCACGCTGCATGGCGCCGGTTTCCGTCTGGGCGATGGGGACGGCGGCGACCGAACAATAGGAACGACGGTACTCGCCGATGAAGCCATGCGAGTTCGCCAGAACTTTGTGGCCGGTAGCCGCGTCGAAGGAGCCGCCTTCGGAATTCTTGATGCGAGGGTCGTAATCGAGAGCTGCTTTCTCAGCGCGGCGAGCATAGTTGATGCGCTCTTCGCCGGGAAGCGAGTAAACGTCGGCGCAGTAGAGATCGAGATCGCCGGGAACAGAGCCGAGCTGGGAAGCTTCCGGAATGCTACTGAAGGGATCTTCGGAAGTGATCTTGGCCAGCTCTAGCGCGGACTTCAACATGCGGTCAAGAGCCTCGCGGGAGAAGTCGCTAGAATAGGTGCTGGCCGAACGCAGGCCATGAAATACGCGCACGCCGATGGAGCGGGAGCCCGCTTCTTTTAATGTCTCCACCTGGCCGAGGCGAACCAGGGTGGAAAACTCATCGCCCTCGCGGACGACGCATTCGGCGGCAGTCGCGCCGCCTGCCGTGGCGCGCCGGACGATGTCCTGGGCCAGACCAGGAAGATCAGTTTCCGGCTTTCGGTTCTTTGTTTCCAGTTGGGCTTGGGGCATGGATGATTTCAGAATTGTGATTTCAGATTTTCAGATCTATTTCAGATTTCAGATCTACGGAGAGAAGGGTTTTCCATCTGCAATCTGAAATGCCCTCGTCTCCAGCAACCCTTCACTGCATGAATCCGCCAGGATCTTTCTTTGCGGTTCCGCCCACGGTCAGGCGGTCCACTTTCAAGGTTGGAATGCCGACTCCGACGGGGACGGCTTGACCGTCTTTACCGCAGGTTCCGACGCCCTCGTCCAGTTTCAGATCATTGCCCACCATGGAGACGCGCGTGAGCACGTCCGGGCCGTTGCCAATCAGCGTGGCCCCTTTGATGGGGGCGGTGACGTGGCCGTCCTCGATGAGATAGGCCTCGGAGGCGGAGAAGACGAATTTCCCGCTGGTGATATCCACCTGGCCGCCGCCGAAGTTTACTGCGTACACGCCGTGCTTGACCGAACGGATAATGTCTTCGGGATCGTCCTGCCCGGCCAGCATGTAGGTGTTGGTCATGCGCGGCATGGGAATGTGTTCGTAGCTTTCGCGACGACCGTTGCCGGTGTCGGCCATGCCCATCAGGCGGGAGGAAAGTTTGTCGCTCAGGTATCCCTTCAGGATGCCGTTCTCGATGAGTACCGTGTTCTGGGTCGGCTGACCTTCGTCGTCCACATTAAGCGAGCCCCGGCGCCAGGGCATGGTGCCGTTATCGACCACGGTGCATTTCTCGCTGGCTACGCGCTTGCCGATGAGGCCGGCAAAGGCCGATGTCTGCTTGCGATTGAAGTCGGCCTCCAGGCCGTGGCCGACGGCTTCGTGGAGAAGCACCCCGGGCCAGCCTGGACCCAGCACAACCTCCATTTCGCCGGCTGGCGCTTCGCGAGCGTCGAGTTGCAGGATGGCCTGGCGGGCGGCTTCCTTGGCAAAATACTCGGGAGTTTTCTCACCAAAGAAGAAATCCAGAGCCACGCGTCCGCCGCCGCCCGAACTGCCGCGGGCGGAATTGCCCTCGGTCTTGGCGATGCAGGAGACATTCATGCGAGCCAGTGGCTGCGAGTCTTCGGCGAAGGTGCCGTCTGAACCTACCACCAGAATATTGCGCAACTCGTCCACATAACCAGCGCGAACCTCCTGGATGCGCGGGTCATAGGAGCGAGCCGAGTGGTCGGCGCGCATCACGAGTTCGACTTTGGCGGTGATTTCGGCGTCCACCGACGGGAGGGTTACCGGATAAAGGCTGCGGGCGGGCTTTTCTTGGAAGCCTACCGACGGGGTCTTGGCCGGGCCGCTGGCGATCAGGGCGGCGGTGCGGGCGGCGTGCAAGATGCGCTCGGACGAAAGGTCATCGGTGTAGGCGTAGCCGGTACGTTCACCGACCACTACGCGCACCCCGCATCCCGCCGAGATTCCCTGGGAAGCGGACTTCACCATGGATTCGTCCACCATCAGCGACGTGGACGACAGATATTCGAAATAAAGGTCGGCGTATTCTCCGCCGGCCGAGAGGGCGGCTGACAGATAGCGCTCGAGATCATGTTCTGTTAGGCCGTAATGCTGGAAGAAAAACCGATTCTTGTCCACGTGAATTAGATGTCCTTGGGCCGGGAAAGACTCCCGGGATGACCCATTATCCCACACGGGTGGAGGTGAGCCGGAGGTGTTTGATTGAGGTCCGCGGCGGGTGGGGGGGCCGCCTCACGATTTTCTCGGTGCCCAATGCCAACCCCGCCGGGCTTCGACCAGCTGAAGACACCCGCCTCTACGCGGCCCTTGGGGAATGGTCATGCGTCACAGACAGGGGGGATTCGAAGATGACAGTATGCTCATCATGACGCCCGAGACCCTGATTCGCACGGTGGAAGATTTTCTTACGGGAGCCCGCGACGCCGTGGTGCTCGACGACGGTGCGGTTTTGTTTGATTTGGCTCAGGCGAAGTATTCCATTGCAGGGGAGCGCAACCGGTGTTTGCTTCATCTGTGGTCGGAGGAGCGGAATCTGGTTCGGCGGGTGCTGGATGTCGAGGTCAAGAATGAAGTGTTGAGGCTGGCGGTGCAGCGCTTGGGGCAAACTCGTGCTGGGAGGCTGGAGATCTGCCGGCAGCGCGACCGGCGGACGCCGTCCGAGAAGCGGGCCGTGCGCTTGGCTTACCAGCGGAGGCTGCAGGGGACGCTGGAGCGCCGGTTTTCTGCCTATAGCACGTCGCGACTCACGACCTCCACCGAGCTGGGGCAATGGTTCAGTCCGATTTATGCCCGCGGCATCTTGCGCCGAGGGCGGTTCGGTTTCGCCGTCCTCGGCGTGAACCCGGAGGAGACTCAGTCCTCAATTGATGCCGCGCTTACGTTTGGCATCTTGTGGCTTAACGTGTGCCGCCAGGCGCAAGCCGGAAAAATCGCGATTGAGGGTCTGAAACTGTTTGTGCCGGCGGGCGCGTCCGCCTTGACCCGGGAACGTATGGCGCATTTGCATGCTGGCGCGGCCAAATGGCAACTGTATGAATTGGAACATCGGGAAGACGTCTTAACCGAAATCGACCTCTCCGAGCTCGGGAATGTAAGGACGCGGCTGGTCCATTGCACCGACCAGGCTGCGGCCCGCGAGCGGTTCCGGGACGAGATCGGCAAAGTGCGCGAGTTGATGCCGGAGGCCGAGACCGCGGTGCTTTCGGCAAGAGAGATTGCGTTTCGCTGTCAGGGATTGGAATTTGCGCGGGCACGACTGGCACAACCGTCGGGATCGTTTCGCAGTGTGCCGCAGATTGTATTTGGGGTAGGCGCGGGAGAGAGAGTCCTGGGAGAAGAGAACGCGGCCGCGTTTCGGCAAATCGTGTTCAGTTTGGGAGCGGTGCGCCATGCCGACGGGCCGCGCGACCACCCTTTGTGGGCTTTGCATCCGGAACGCTGGCTGGAGTCCTTGGTGGTGCGAGACGTAGGGGCGGTGGATGAACGGTTGGATGGCGATGCACTGTATTCGCAGGTTCCGGCATTTCCGGCTTCGGATCGAGCCATGATTGATTTGCTGACCGCCACACGCGCGGGGAGATTGGCAGTGGTCGGACTCAGGGCCGACGAAGATATCCATCTGCCGCTGCAGGGGTTGGATTGTTGGTCGCGCGTAGCCTGGCATCATGCCCGGGGCGAGTTCCAGCGCTTGGGATATTTTCCCGGGCGCAAATTGACCTCGGAACCGCCACTGTTATTTGTGGTGGCTCCGGCGTTACAGCTGCATCCTGCGATCGACATCTTGTTGCGTTACATCTCGCCCGAGGTTGAGTGGGCGGTAATCGGCATTGATGAAAGCTGGAGGGATGGGGTCAGAGTGGCGTTCCGGATACGGTCCGGGCAGCAGGGTTCACCCGGGAGACACCAGGGGACGGAGAATACCGAACTCTTTCCCAGAACGGGCCAAGTTTGACCAGCTCATCGATCGAGCCTACCTCCTTTCATTTTTCTGGCCAGGCTCCCAGCAGGCGGCGCGCGTCTACCAGCTGGGCCAGGTGATATGCATTGTGATCGGCTGCCAGCAAGGCTTGCCGCAGGATGGTTTGGCCGTCCCCCCACGAGATTCGGGCATGCAAATCAGTTTTCCGATGGATGACCAGGTTCTGCAGGGTTTTGAGGTCTTTGCGGAAACTAGCGACGCTTGCGTCCCAGGCGGCGGAACTGGGCGGAGCTTGGGTGCGTGGCCAATAGCCTGCGGGCCACTCCGGCGAGACATGGTTTTTGTCGCGGCTGAATTGCAGGATGTCCCACTGGGCGATGCGCAGGTGCTCGAGCAGCATCCAAGGGGAATGGGGGAGGCCGGGCGGTTTTTGCCCGCGTAATTTGAGCGGGATTCCGGCCGTGACTTGCTCAAATTTTGCGTGAGCGTTGCCACCTTTGAGCAAATCCACCAGGTGCTGGCGTAGAGATTGGTCTTGGTCGATTTTCTTATTCGGCATTTTTATAAAACCCAACCTTGCACAACCGAGTGGCCACGGGTATTTCGCCGGCCCAAGCAAGGACGCTGCTTGCCTACATTCTAATTCCCTCATCGGGTTTTTCGCCGCGGTAGACGCGGGCGATTCCTCGTACCAGGCGGCGTAGAGGCAAGCCGCCCTGGATGTCGGCTAAGAAAATTTCTCCCTCCCGGGTGCTGCGATAAAACCAGCGTTTTAGCAGGGCCAGATGCTCCATGGTTTCGATCGCGCTTTTCGGATGCGCGGACGGAAGGGTGGCAAGCGTTGCTTGCACGCGGGACTCCATGGACTGCGACTTGCTGTGCTCGTTGGCTTGGATCGGGAACAACAGCGGACCGGTGATCAAGCCGGCGGCGATGGAGAAAAACGTGACCGATTCGGGGACGGCGGATGGCTGCACCATGATGGCGGTGAGCCGATCGATCCGGAGATGGGTGGAGGCCTGGTCGCGCTGCTGGGTGATCTCCCGCACAAACGAATCGCCGGCACTGTCGAAGTAGGTCTGCACCCGCGCTACTTCAGCGCGGTACTCGTCGTCGGTGCAACCTTTGAAGCAGGGCGCAAGGCACATTTTCATTTCCGAGTAGATGCAGCCGGGAAAGCTGGGGTCGGGGTGGAGATCGTCGGTGCAGCGGCGCATCTTGAAGAAATCCAGGGAATCGTTGGCAAATTTTTCCGCCGCGGGTCGCGACCGGAAAGGGCCGTAGTAAACCGAGCGTCCGCCAAGGCGGCTGAGCCGGGTGGTGATCGAGGCTCGCGGGTATCCATTTTCCAGGTGCAGCTTGAGCAGCGGGGCGAAGCGCAGGCGGAGCCGGTCGCTGTAGGTTTTCGGAAAACTGGAGCGGAGGGCGCGGTACAAGAGAAATCCGGACTCGAAGTCGGAGCCGGTGGCGGTGAACTCAATCCAGTGCACCCGGTCGCGGAGGTTGAGTCTGCGGCTGTGTTCCGGAGGGCCCAAGAGACGATGTAGTCGGCGGCGCAGGTTGGCGGTCTTGCTGACGTAGGGCTCAGCCTGGGGATCGTCTCCGCGGAGGAGGAAGACGGCGGGGGCGGCCGGGGCGGAGGCGAAGGCTTCGGCGTCGCGGGCGGGAACGAACTCGATGCGCTCGGCTAGCACTGGTTCATTCTAGTTTGAATTCACCAGGGAGGACACCGAACACGGGACGAAGGTCGCAACCGGGCAAACCGGATCACCCGGATCTGACCGTAAGCTGGACTTGATGGGCCAGTAGTTCTGGGGCGTGGCGCGACCGGAATGGGCCCGAAACCCGCCCCCCCACCGCCGGACGGGC